>Ga0222679_1000373_pt1 | contig 16870 bp, 23 predicted proteins | sample AntAcemetagen939_FD_179843 | JGI IMG/M metagenome (GOLD analysis project Ga0222679, IMG submission 179843) | Saline water microbial communities from Ace Lake, Antarctica - #939 | ecosystem: Environmental > Aquatic > Non-marine Saline and Alkaline > Saline | place: Antarctica: Ace Lake...
TATATTGGCCTGTGTAATAGTGAGGTGAAGTAAGATGAAAAAAAGCTATATCATAACATTGACTATATTAATATCTTTATTATTTATAGGTATAGTTGGTAGTACATCCTATTTAAATTCTACTAAAGTTCAACAGGCTTTAAGTAAGTTGTTTGGTCCAGTCTTTGTTGCTACTGGTGATTTGCATTTTACTGGTATACTGCCACAGCTACAACCAAGGGTATCGTAATTGCAACACTCCCAGCTAAGACTAAGATTATCAGTGTATATGCAGATACCACGGTAGCTTATACTGGTGGGGCAGTATCAGCAGCCACGCTTAAATTGGGTGTCACAGCGGAAGATGCAGCGGAAATTCTGGATGCTCACGATGTTTTATCTGGTGCGGTTACACATGGTTTGGCTGATGCGGATTTGGGCGGCTCAATAGATAGGGCCGGAGCTATTCAGGGCGGGTATATGCCAAGCTGGACAGGCACAACGGCTATATACGCAACAATAAATACGACAACTGCGGATACGGACAAATTGACAGCAGGATCAACGACTTTTTATATTCAGACTGAACGGTATTAACTTACAACGATAGAGATTGTAATATAGGAGTTGATTAAATTTGAAAAAAATGTTTGAATTAAAACCAATAAGTATAAATAATGTTATAGTTTTTGTCATTACGTTGTCAACTCTATTGTGGGGCATAGCTGTAGTAAGGGCTAACGTAAACCTTAATACTGATTTTAGAATACAAAATAAAAACATACCGGCTTGTGTTGAACGGGTTGAACGTTGGATTGAGACTAATAGAGGAATGCCTAATGATGTATTAACTATAAAATTAAAGTTGGAATATCTATCAGAAGATATACAAGATTTGATAGATCAGTTAAAAACAACTGATAAAAATAAAGTTAAACAATGAAATATTTTAAACTAAAAGATTTTAATTGTCCCTGTTGTGGTAAAAATAATATGAATAAGGATGTGTTATCACGTTTAGATATTGCTAGATATATAGCTGGAGTTAAATTTATTATATCTTCAGGTTATAGGTGTGTAAAACATAATAAAGAAGTTGGTGGGAGTAAAGACTCATCACATTTAATTGGTGTCGCTGTTGATATCAAATGTAAAAAAAGTTATAATAGATTTAGAATTATTTATGGGTTAATACTGGCTGGGTTTACAAGAATAGGTATAGGTAAAAACTTTATTCATGCTGATTATGATGAAAATAAAGTTCAAGAAGTGACATGGTTATATTAAAAAATAGGAGGTATTTATGGTTGGCTTAGATCACATTATTATTACCTTTATAGGGCAGTATCTGCCATATATACAAGGTAGCATAATATCTATTGGTGTAGTTTTTGCTATATTAAAAAAACTATCAAAATTAACTAAAACTAAGTGGGATGATGTTATTATAGCTAAAGCTGAAGCTGTAAAAGATGATATATTATCTGGAAAGTCTGTAGAAGATATAATTGAAGAAGTTAAAGTAGAAGAAACTAAATAATAAAATTATTTAAAGGATAATTAATATGGATGAGAAATTCTATTTGGACGAAGAATGTGTAGTTAGTGCAAGTTTCGGAGAAATTGGTTGGTTTTTGCAGCACTATCAAAGTCGTATGAGATTTTTTGCAAAAGAAGTTTTTAAAGATAGAAAGATGATTATATTTACTGATATACAGAATTCAGTATTTCTTGATGATTTTGTATACGCTACTATAACATTACCAAAATGGTTCTATGATTTAAATCTCGATAGAGATTGTTATGAAGCAGTTGAAGTAGGATCTCATGGGGGTTCTTTAACACCACCAAAAGTGTATGCCGGGTTAATAGAATATATGAAACAATTCTATAATTCTGAAAAGGCTATAGAAATATTTCCACCTAGAGGTTATAATAAAGCTTGGGAGCATCAACCACAAATATTCTGTCAATTTGAAACTGATAAACTTGAATTAAATAGACCTGTCATAGTTGTATTTCCTAGAGCAAAAGATAGAACTATTAATAGAAATGTACCAGAGTTTGTATGGTATGAGTTAGTTGAAAAATTAAAACAAAAAGTTGATGTAGTATTGGCCGGTATTCCAAATGGGGCTTGTTTGCAGGATTATGAAAGTGAAGGAGTTATAAATTTAATAAAATATGATAAGCCAGATAAGACTAATAGAGTTATAACTTATTTAAACAATTGCTTATGTTCAATCTCAAGTCAGAGTGGTGGAACACATATAAGTTTATTGTCAGGTGCAAATTCTTATATAATAGGGCATGAAAAAGAAAGACACACAGTAACTGAAAACAGATTAAATGTACCAACAAGTTTTAGGTTTGTATCAGACTATCGGGCCATAGATTCAGATACTATACTTTTAGATGTAGAAGAATTTTTAAATAGGTTAGAGGGTGCTGGTTATTTTCAAGTAGAGGTTGTAGATAGAAATAGACCGTCTTTAGGCGCATTAAGAGATAAAAAAGATTTGATTGGTGCTGAAATTGGTGTTTTTGAAGGACTTAATGCTTTAAGGATGCTGGAATCTTTAGATATTAAAAAGTTGTATTTAATTGATCCTTATAGTGACGCAGATTCTTTTGTAATAGAGAGAGATGTAGACAATGTAGAGAAATCTTGTAAGGATAGATTAAAAGACTTTGATAGTAAGATTGTTTGGATTAGAAAGAAAGCCGAAGATGCAATAGAGGATATAGTAGATGAGTTAGATTTTATAAATGTTGATGGTGATCATAGGTATGAAACAGTTAAGAAAGAAACAGCATTATATTATCCAAAATTAAAAGATAATGGATTAATGTCATTCCATGATTTTGATGCCCCTGATGAGAAAAATGGGGTTGTACAAGCAGTAACAGAATATTTTCAGAAATTAAATATTCCAATCTATAGTCAGATTTGTCCAGATGATCCAAGGACAAGAGAAGGTTGGATTTTTAAAATATCAAATAAAACTTATGATGGTATAATTAATAATTCTATAAATACTCTAAAGACTTTATAATGCAAGTAGTTATATTAGCTGGTGGTTTAAGTACACGATTAGGAAATATAACAAAAACTATTCCTAAATCTATGGTATTATTTAATAATAAGCCTTTTATAGAATATCAAATAGAAGAATTAATTTTAAATGGTGTAACTGATATAATTATATGTGTTGGATTTCTCAGTAAAAAAATAATTAATTATTTTGAAAATTCTAAATATAAAAAATTCATAAAATTTAGTTATGATGGGAAACAGCAGCTAGGAACTTTTGGGGCAATTACAAATGCTAAATCTATACTTAATGATTTCTTTTTTGTAATGTATGGAGATTCTTTTTTAAGAATTAACTATAAAAAAATGTATTTACAATTTATACATTCTCCTACAACATTAATGTTATCTGTATATAGAAATAATAATAAGATAGATAAAAGTAATATTGATTATAAAGATGGTAGAATTTTTGATTATAACAAAAATAATAATAATTTTCAATATATAGATTACGGTGCTTTCTTAATAGATAAATCTTTAATAGATAAATATTGTTTATTTAGAAATCATGAAGATGTTTTTAGAGAAAATGTATATAATAAAGATATATTAGGGTACGAAGTATTTGATAGATTTTATCAAATTGGATCTATTGACGGTATCAATGAATTTAAAAAATATATAGGTAAACACTATGATAGTAACACAAACACCCTTTAGAATTACTCTTGGGGGAGGTGGAACTGATTTAAGACCTTATTATTCTAAACATGGTGGTATTATTGTATCAGTAGCTATTAATAAATTTATGTATATTTTTCTTAATACACCTTTTGATAAAAAAATAAGAATAAAGTATTCAAAATCAGAAGTAGTAGATAAAGTTGAAGAGTTAGAACACAAATATGCCGGTGCACTATTAAACTATGTTGGTATAAAAGAGTCTATTGATGTTGTTTCTCTTGCAGATATTCCGGCAGGTACTGGATTAGGTTCTTCTAGTTGTTATGCAGTCGGTATGCTAAATGGTTTATATACTTTAAAGAATAATGTTATCAATTTAAAAGAGTTAGCAGAGAAAGTCTGTAATTTAGAAATGAATATAATGAATTTGCCTGTTGGTAAACAAGATCAGTATATGGCAACTTTTGGGGGATTAACACATTTAGATATAAATAATAATGGTGAGGTTATAATAAATAAACTTAATATTTCAGAAGATAATAAGAAAACTTTAAACAGGAATTTAATATTATTATATACTAATACTGTTAGGGATTCTAATATTATTCTAAAAGAACAATCTGAAAATATAGAGAGTAATAATAAAATAGTTAATATGCATTGTATAAAAGATATTGGGTATAAGATTTTGGATGCAATAAATACTAGTAATTTTGATGATATAGGTATACTTTTTGATGAACACTGGAATTTTAAAAAGAAAATGTCTACTAAAATGACTAATCCCTTATTTGATAAACTGTATAATATAGCTACTAAGAATGGGGCATTGGGTGGTAAAATATCTGGTGCTGGTGGTGGTGGCTTCTTTCTTTTTTATGTACCAACAAAACATGAAGAGTTTATAAATCATATGACTAATTTAGGATTAAGGCATATAGATTATAAATTTGAATCATTTGGTACAAAGGTGATAACTAATGCATAAAGTTATATTTTTTGATAGAGATGGAATTATAAATAAGTTTCGTACAGATACTCCTGTAATTAATGATAAGTTTGATTTTATGGATGGTATCAAATCTTTATTTCAAATTTCTAAAACTCTTAATTATTTAAGAATCGTAATTACTAATCAACCAGACATCTCTCGTCATTTAATATCTCAAAAGGAACTATATAGAGTAAACTATAATTTTTTAAAATATATTGATGATATCTACATTTGCCCACATTCTGATAAAGAAAATTGTTATTGTAGAAAACCTAAACCCGGCTTATTAGAAATAGCAGCTATAAAGTGGAATATAGATAAAGATAAATCTTATTTTATTGGTGATTCTTGGAAAGATATAAAAGCTGGTGAATTATTTGGATGTAAAACTATTTTACTTAATACAGATTATAATAGAAATGAGGAAACAACTCCTGATTATAACATTAACTCATTATTTGAAATGAAGGATATTATAGGTTAAATTATGTCTTATATGAATGAATATTTTAAAGAAGTAGTAAAAGCATGTAATAATTTAATTGAATCTGAATTAGATAATATGATAGATATTATCTATACTATCAAAAAAAATAAAGGTAGATTATTTTTTATTGGTGTTGGTGGTGGAGCTGGAAATTCTTCTCATGCAGTTTGTGATTTTAGAAAGTTAGTTGGTATAGAATCTTACTCAGTAACTGAGAATATTCCAGAATTAACTGCACGTATAAATGATGAAGGCTGGAATACAGCATTTTCAGAATCTTTAAAGAGTAGCAATTTGTGTGATAAAGATGGTATATTTGTTTTCTCTGTTGGTGGTGGCTCTATAGAACAAAATGTTAGTGTAAATATTATTGAGGCTGCAAAATACGCTAAAAGCGTTAATGCTAAGATACTTGGTATCGTTGGTAGAAGTAAAGGATACATAGCACAAAATTCTGATTCCTGTATAATAATAAATTGTGATAATAAATTTATTACACCTATGACAGAATCGTTTCAAACTTTAATATGGCATATGCTTGTTACAAGTCCGAAATTACAATCCTTCAGTACAAAATGGTAAAGGATAATACTATGACTATTTTTATAGATTCCAGCAATTTAGGAGAAATTAAGAAATATCACAAACTTGGTATTATAAGAGGAGTTACAACAAATCCAACAATTCTATTAAAAGAAGGTATAGAAAAACATAAAATTAAAGATCATATCAAGTCTATAGCAGATACAGTTAATCCATATCCTGTTTCTGCAGAAGTTACTTCAAATGTTTTTGACGATATGATAAAAGAAGCGATAGCAATTTCTAAAATTGCTTCAAATATAAATATTAAAATTCCAATACATGGCCCAAATGGTGAATTAGAGAATTTAGAAGTAGTAAAGTTATTAACTAAAGAAGGTATATCTATTAATGTAACTGCTATGATGAGTGCACAACAGTGTCTGTTAGCAGCTCTTAGTGGAGCAGATTATGTATCATTATTTGGCGGCAGAGTAAATAATATGGGATATAATTGTATAGATGAAATTAAAAAAATTAGAGTATTGCTTGACTCAATACCAGAATTAAATAATACAAAAATAATTATGGGTTCATCAAGAGAAGTTTTAAATATTATCGAGTGGTTGGTGGTTGGTGCAGATATTATAACTGTATCACCATCTTTAATTGAAGGTATGCTAGTTCATCCATATAGTAAAGAAACTGTACAAATGTTTATGGAAGATGCTAAAACAATGGGGGGTGCATGGATAAATATATAGTTATAGTTGGGGTACTGGATACTATTAGTTCTTCAAATGTTTGGCTTGCTAATAGTTTTAAAAGAAATAATATAAAAGTAATACCAATAAATTATAGAGATATAGTAAAAACTAAAGGTAATGAATTTTTAAGTTCTTTATTAGTTTATACTTTGAAAAAATATAAACCAATGTTAACTATATTTTGTAAATGTAATGGTATAGATCCAAAAATAATCCTTAATTGTAATAATTACTCCAAAACCTTTTTATGGTATATGGATTCACATCATATATTAGAGTCAAATAAAGAAATAATAGAAATTGCTAAAAATTGTAATTTTACATCTTGTACATCACCTACAACAGTTACTTATTTAAAAGACAAAGGTGTTAAAAATTGTATTCATATTTTTGAAGGATCAGATCCAGATGTTCATTATCCTGTGGAAAAAAATGATAAGTATAAATCATATATTTCATTTATAGGATCTCAAACACAAGAACGTAATGATATTTATAAACAACTGATTAATTATAATTTTACTACTAAATACTATGGGAATGGTTACTCTGGAAGAATTTCTATAGATGCGTGGCGAATTATCTGCTCAAGTTCTAAAATAATGCTTTCATTGAATACATTTAACGATATACCACATTACTTTAGTGGTAGAGTTTTTGAATATATGGCATGTGGTGCATGTGTAGCACATTATGATAAGACAAATACTATGAAAGCCTATTTTAATGATATGGAAGAAATAATTTTATTCAAAACAGTAGATGAATTATATAATAAGTTAAAAGATTTATCTGATGAAGATTTAGGAAAAATAGCTTTGAGGGGAAGAGATACTGTATTAAATAATTTTACTTTTGATCATGCTACTGCTTATATTTTAAATAGTCTTGGAGTTACTAAATGAAAAAATTATTAATAGCTACTCGTGCAAATTCAAATATTAAAGAGATGACTGATATAACACATCCAGTTTTAAAGATGTATGCTGAAAAATGTAATGCTGACTTTAAAGTTATAGATAAAGATATTGAGGGACTACATCATCATTGGAGAATATTAAATTTTTATAATTTATTTGATACATATGATAGAATTTTAAGTTTAGATAGTGATGTATTAGTATTAAAGAAGTGTCCAGATTTATTTAAGTTAGTACCAGATAATATGATTGGATCTATTTTTGAAGATGTAGGTAGTAGAAAAGACCATAGGAGAAAAACTATAAATGATATACAAAAAGAAAGAGGTAATGTTGGTTGGGAATCAGGATATATTAATACTGGTGTAGCTTTATTTTCTAAAGAACATAAAGAAGTATTTAATGCTGATAGGAATAATCTTTGGGAAGAGCCTGGATTTGACGATGTAGAATTAAGATATAGAAGTATTCAGTTGGGATTTAAAGTATATGAACTTCCTTATCAATTTAATCATATGGTAATGTTTACTGAAAAATGGAATGGAATGGCAAATAGGGCTAATAGTAATATAATACACTATGCAGGGCAAGGAAAATTTTCTAGACATAAAAATAGAACAGAACAGATTAAATATGATCATTTAATACTAAAAAGGTATAATTTAATATGAACATACTTTTTCTATTTGATGGTTATAGGCGTAGAGATGATAGAACTAGAGTTAATTTAATAAAGAAATTAACTAAATTTTGTAATTTTATTATTTATGGCCCCAATGAAACTGATAAAACTTTTTCACCATATAAATATAATGATAAAAGTAATATATTAAAATTGTTTAAACCTGATGTTATACTTTGTTCTTTATACAATGAAAACTGTTTAAGTTGGATTCCTAATTATATATATGAATCTGACATACCTGTGGCTGTTATAGAAGAAGACCATTATACAGAAGATGAAGTTTTTGGGTTTGAAAAAAGTATTTTAAGAGGTTATAATAAATTTGATTTAATTGTAAGAAGGCATTATTATAGTGAAGAACAAAATTTAAACTCAGTTTGGTGGCCTTTTGCAGCGAATACAGATGAATTTTTTGATGATCAAACTATTAAACGTAAAAATTTAATTTTCTTTTCTGGAAGTATACACTCACCCTATTATAGCATAAGAGAAAAAGCTATTGAGACATTGTTAACTGCTAAATTAATAGAACCATATAATCAAATTGATAATTACCCACTACGTCTAAGGGATTTTGTTGGTGCTTTATCATGTGCTGGTGGTACAATTCATACACCGATGGCCAAAGCGTTTGAAACTATATTAAGTGGTACTGCATTGCTTACAAATTATATGTATAATGATAAAATATTATTTGGTGATAAACAGTGTTACTTTGAATACAAAGATGATTGTTCAGATATTGTAGAACAGGCAGACATAATATTAAATGATAAAGATTATGTTGCTGAAGTAACAAAGAATGCTATGGAAGTTGTTAAAAAAAGACATACTGATGAATGTAGAATAGAAGAATTATTTGACATATTAAAAGCCTTAGTATATGGAGAAGACATACCTAAAATATGGGGGCAATAGTAATGATAAAAAATAGATTTGTTATTTATTCTGCAGGATATAATTGTAGTAAGTATGTAAAACGTTGTATGAATAGTATACAATCACAGAAATACACTGATTATATACATATAATAGTTGATGATGCATCAATAGATGAAACATATAATACCATAGTACAAAATAGAGATCCTAACACTGTTGTATTTAAGGCATCAGAAAATGTTGGATGGCTTGCCAACTCAATGAAGTACCTTTGTTATAACTTAAATGATATAATTATGCTTGTTGATCTAGATGATTTTTTGCCACACAACAATGTTTTAAATATGATAAATAAAGTGTATAATATATACAATTGCTGGTTAACATATGGTAGTTTTTTATGGTTAGGTAAAAATATAAATGAAGGTACTGCTTATCCAGATAGTGTTATTAAAAACAAAACATTTAGAGAGTATGATTGGAGAGGAGTTCATCCACAGACTTTTAAAGGTTTTCTTTGGAGTAATATTAAAAAAGAAGACTTACAGGATAATGATGGTAATTATTTAATGTCAGCATATGATGTAGCTATTATGCATCCAATGTTAGAGATGTCACCACCAGATAAAATAAAATTCATAGGAGAGACTTTATATGTTTATGATAATACTAATCCATTAAATATTGGAAAAATGAGAAAACATGAACAAATAAATAATGAAAAGTTAATTAGAAGTAAACAGAAATATGAGGAACTAATATGAAAATAGCTTTGTTAACCGCTAAACCAAATGCAGACAGTCTGATGTATAACCATAAAATGAGCACTGATGAACGTAGGTATCCAACGGGTATTGGGTATTTATATGAAATTTTAAGACAGAGTGGAATAGAGGCAGAAATCTATGATAGATATAGTGGTAATACTACTTTTGATTTTTCAGTCAGATATGATTTTGTAGGAATTTACTGTGCTTCTGTATGTACAAATGATATTAAATTTATTATAGATAACGTAAAAGCTGATAAAATAGCAGTCGGTGGACCACACGCTTATTTATTTCCGGAGTGGTTTAGTCCAAAAGTAGATTATATAGTACAAGGCGAAGCAGAAGAAATAATTGTTGATCTTGTAAATGGTGAGTATGGGGAAAGAATAATAAAAATTGATAGACTTGATAATGCTTCTTTAAATAAACTACCAAGATTCCCATATAAATATTTTTGGGATAACCAAGAGGGGTATGTTTGGGATTTTCCATTTTCTAATACTAATCCTGTATTTATGTTAAATACCTCAAGGGGTTGTCCTTATTCATGTTCATTTTGTAGTGTTAAAAATATATGGGGGCATAAACTAACATCATTTTCTGCTGAAAGAGTATTTAGTGATATAGAATATGTTAAGTCTCTTGGGGCAAAAGGTATATATTTTAGAGAAGATAATTTTACAGTTAATAAAAAAAGATTACTCAAGATATGCAACTATATGACAGGGGCTGGATTAGAATGGGCTTGTGAAGCTAGAGCAGATTCTATTAACGAAGAGACAGCTAAAGTAATGAGTAAGTCAGGATGTATCGGACTTTTTATAGGTGTAGAAAGTTTGTCACAACATATGTTAGATGTATTTAATAAAGATTTAACTGTGGGTCAGATAGTTAAATGTTTTGATCTAACACATAAATATGGAATTAAAACGGCAGCATCAATGATAAAAAACCACCCAGAAGAAACTCAAGAGGATAAACAACAAACTGCTGCACTAATGGGAAGAATAAATCCTACACTGAAGTGGGTTAATCAATATAGGTCTGAGGGATAATATGCGACCATTCATAAAATACTTAAAAGAAAATACTACTAATGGATTAGTTGGCGCAGAGATCGGTGTCAAGCGTGGTGAAAATGCAGAAGATATATTAAACAATTTAAACATTGAAGCTTTATATTTAATTGATCCTTGGGAAGTTTATGATATAGAAAATGCTACTAATGAGGAAGTTAAAGTAGGATATACAAAGTTTATTACATTTAGTAATTGGCGTAGAGAAGTTTTTAATAAATTTAGAAATAATCATAAAGTATTTATACATCCACATACATCAAAAATGATGGCAAACAACATTCATTGGTACTTGGTAATTTAGATGCTAAACGAGACTGGGGACATAGTAAGGATTATTGTCAGGCAATTTATGCAATCATGCAGCACAATGAACCGGATGATTTTGTAGTAGCAACTGAGTATCAATATTCAGTAAAAGATTTTTTAATAAAAGTATTTGGTGCATTAAAATTAAATTGGGAAGATTATGTGGTATATGATGATAAATATAAAAGACCAAAAGAAGTTCCTTCATTGTTGGGGGATGCAACTAAGATTAAAACTGTATTAGGTTGGAATCCAGGAATTAATATAGATATGATTATATCTGAAATGATAGGCTCAATTACTATAGAGGAAGAATAATATGATACCATTTGTAAAACCAGGAATAAATCTTGGTATTGAATTAAATGAAGTTGATAAAATTATTAAATCAGGTCAATTTTGTTTAGGTGATTATACAAATCGTCTTGAAAATAGTATTAGGAATATGTATAAAGCAAAGTATGCTATTGCATGTTGTAATGCTACAAATGGATTGATAATAGCTTTTAAAGCTGTTGGTATAAAAAATATGAAAGTCGGGATTCCAGCATTTACTTGGCCATCAACATTATATGCTCTTGAATGCAACAATAACACGCCTGTGTTTTTTGATATAGATAGAGATACGTGGACAATGGATTTACATAGTAATAAAGAAAAAGTAGATGCAATTATTGCAGTTGATACTTTTGGTAATCCCTCTTACATAGAATCAGATGTTCCTGTTATATATGATGCTGCTCATAGTTTTGGTGCATATAGTATAGGTAATAGAGGTATTGTTGAAGTTATGTCTTTTTCATTTACAAAACCTCTAGTTGCTATGCAAGGTGGTATAATACTTACTAGTGATGATAAAGTTTATGAAGAAGCTAAAGAATTAGTAAGGTTGTCTGCAAAAATATGTGAAGTAAATGCTTTAGTAGGATTGAATAACATGAGATCCTATATTGTCAGATTGCATGATAATATGAAAATTATCGGTATGTACAAGAATTTAATTAAAGTACCATATGAATGTCAACATTATAATGTTAATGGTAACTTCAGCACATTTGCCATACTATTAGAAAACAAAGAAAAAAGAGATAATGTATATAATCAATTAAAAAAAGAAGGTGTAGAAACTAAAGTCTATTATGAACCTCTCACACCGGGTTTCAAAAATACTGATGAAATATTTTCTAAGATTTTGTGTCTACCTGTATACTCTCAAATGGTATTAGAAGTACCAAAAATCTGTAAAATAATTAATGGGGCATAAAATGAAAATCACGTTCATCAGCCCATATTATCCAAATATTTGGGAAAATCTAGGTGTAGCTTATATTTCTTCATACATAAAAAATAAGAAACCAAGTATAGAATTACAATTCTTACATGGTAACTTTGACAATGATATAGTAAAAAAATGTATTGATTCAGATGTAGTAGCATTTTCTGCCACTACTCCAACTTTTAATAAAGTATTAGAAATGGCTACTACAATAAAAGAATTAAACTCTTCCATATATATAACTGTAGGAGGTTGGCATGTTACAGCTTTAAGAAAGAATGTTTGGGATGTTATAGATACTATTGTTATAGGTGAAGGTGAATGGGCATTCAATGAAATAATTAATGGTAACAGAGATAAAGAAATATTTGGTAAAATGTTGCCTTTCAATAAATTACCTTGGCCCAATAGAAAATTAATAAAGCAGGACAAAACGTTAGATTTGTGTGACAGTATATGTAATGAAAGAATAGCGTCATTTCAATCAAGACGTGGATGCCCTATGAATTGTACCATATGTGCTGAGTCATGCATGACTGAAAATACAAAAGTAAGAGTAAGAAAACCTCTAGATCTTTTATCAGAGATAAAATATGTTAATGATATATATAATATAACTAAATTCAAATTCTTAGATCCGACTTGGTGTTATCCAAAAAGTGCAGTTTTTAATTTCTGTGAAGAAAAGATAAAATCAGGCATAGATATAAAGTGGGAAGGTATGGCTCATGCAGCTTTTTTAGATAAAGATATGCTCAAGGTTATGAAAGCATCTGGGTGCGATCAAATAAATATTGGTGTTGAAAGTGGTAGTCAGGAAATACTGAATGATATAAATAAGGGTGTGACAGTAGAAAAAATTAAGAAGGTATTTAAGTGGGGGCATGAATTAGATTTAAATATGAGAGCCTTCTTTATTTTAGGAACTCCTTTAGAATCATACGATAGTATCAAAAAAACAGAACAATTAGCTGAAGAGATAAATGCTGATGTACTAGGTTTTACAATGCTTTGCCCTTACCCCGGATCAGATTATTATAATTTAGTTAAACATAAAGATATTGATTGGTCCAGAGCAGATGAATATAGTAATGATTTTTGGGAAACTAAAAACTTTACTAATGCAGAATTAAAGGATATACAGAATAAATTTAAAAATAAATTTGTTGATAAATTAAACTGGCATCAAAGTATAATCAAGGACTAATACAAATGAAAAAATTAATTATAAGTAGTAACACTTACAGCTTTCTTGGGTATACAGCAGGAATGCTGATGTCAGAGGATTCAGAAAATTCTTTATACATTATAAATAAAGATTACAGAAAAATGCTTTATTGTAAAAATTTATGTAAAGAGTCTGTATTTATACAAAGGCAGTATGATATAGCTAATATAGTTGATGGTATGAATATTACTGATATAAATTTTCATACAAGTAATAATGATGAAAGTTTGAAAATACAAATACAATTAAACGCCGTACTGAAAAATGTAGATGAGATATATTATCCAGAATGGTCAGTATTAGAGGAAGTAGTCAGTAGTGTATCAGATAAACTAAATATAGATAGTTATAAATACAAACCTATAAGTAACTATTTACAAGTTAAAAAATACATTCTTGATAAAAGTATTTATGAGAAAAAAATAAATCTTGTTTACAAAATGGTTGGTATAAATTCAAAGAAGGAAATAAAACAATTATATAAACCAATAGAACGATTTTATTAAACTGGGGATTATAAATGGCACAAATAGTATATAAAAAATCACAGCTAAGAGAGAATGAGGCCGTCGGTGATATCATCTCAATCCATGACGACGATGTCGAGTTGACCGGTGCTGGGTATCTTCAATTTGGTATCCGCAAAGTCAAAGGTACAGCTAAGGAAGTACAGGACTTGCTTTCTGGGTTAATGCCAGAACAGAAAGAAGTAAAAATGTGGCAAAATTCTGATACCTTGGAGTGGCTGGAAATTAAAGAAGAACCAAAATATATGTTTAGTGTTGCTGATGTTGAGACTGAACTGGACGATGCTAAGTTTCTGGCTGGACTAAAAGAAAAGCTGACGGAACAACCAGTCAATAGTGAAAACGTTGTTTTAATAACCGTTAAAACAATAGAGGCCGTGAGTAAATAATGCCAGCACCAGTAAAAAATAAAGCTTATACATTAAAACGTAATTGTAATTATTGTGGAAAATTTTATTATGCTAGACCAGATAAAATTCGTAAAGGAATAGGTATATATTGTTCTCATAAATGCTCTGCTGATATTCGTAAGGGAACTGGGAAAGGTCTTACAAAAATTGAATGTATTTGCGGAACTTGTGGAAAAATTTTTAAAATTACCCCATCTGCAAAAAAAAGAGGAGGAAATTTTTGTTCTCAAAGATGTAAATGGGACTCTTTTAAGAAGACAAAAATTATTTGTACTTGTAAGATATGTAAAAAGTCTTTTGAAGTACTTTTAGTAAGAGTAAACAAATATGGGGAAGGAAAATTTTGTTCTCAAAAATGTGCTTCATTATCAATGCAAAAACCAAAAGTAGAAAAAATTTGTAATAATTGTGGTAAAAAATTTAAAATACATATGAGTCAAGATAAACTTGGTGAAGGTGTTTTTTGTTCTCTTAAGTGTAAATATAATTTGAAAGAAGGAGAGATTTGTCAAAATTTAGGTAATCAACTAAAGGGGCGTTTTATTAATGGTTATAGAAGATGGAGATTAAATGTTTTTAAAAAAGATAACTTTACTTGTCAAAAATGTAATGATTCAAAAGGTGGTAATTTAAATGCTCATCATATTGAATCATATAATAACAATCCAACTTTACGAACTGTTGTTGATAATGGTATAACTTTTTGTGAAGATTGTCATAAAGATTTTCATCATTTATTTGGATTTGGAAATAATACAAAAAAGCAATTGTTTGAATTCCTTAATATGATAGAGGAGAATGTAATAAGTGCCTAGTTTTGTAGCATACAGCATATCCCCTTTCGGGACCGGAACTATTGAAACCGGAGCAGGAAACATCACAATAACAAGTGGTGTTGCTACGCTTACTGTTGAGCAGACCGGAAATATAGGGGTTGGCGTTGCGATAGAATATGACACTGAAGATATATCCTACATTGCCCCAAATAGGATTGGTTTTGATTCTGGTGGCACGGCAGAACTGTTACCAGATACCAAAATAGAAGATGCAACTTCCGGCGCGACAGGTATTGTAAGATTTGTTGAATTGCTTTCAGGAACTTGGGCTGGTGGGGATGCAGCGGGTTGGATTTACTTCGAGAAAACTACTGGAACCTTTGGTGATGACAACCAGATCAACAGAACAAAGCCTACCACCTCAGATAATATTGCCACAGTCAACGGAACTATTGAAGGGAATATAGGCAACGGCAATACTGAGTTTGTGGTTAAATCAGCTATCGGTGCAGATGCAGCAGATCAGACCATTACAGCCGTAACCTCCATTCACCATGAGTATGCTTCCTTGGCTGCTTTTGAAGCGGGTTTTACAGATGCCACTCATGTCAATAATGTTGCCTTAACAACTGCTGACGTAGTAGCCCACGCTTGTTTTTATTATGACCATGATAATTACACAGTAGATTCAGCGCAGTTATTATTAAACTGGGGTGGAACTACTGATGCAACCCGTTATCTGTTTATTTTTAGTCCTAATGGTGATGCTGAGAGTATAAATAGACAATCCCATTTGGGTATTTGGGATACTGAAAAAGCTATTCTTGAATTTGAGGTAACAGCATCAAATCAAAGTGTGATTGAAATTACAGAAGATTATGTACGGATAAAAAGCTTACAGGCTAGCATGTTAGATGGTGGTAGTATCATTAAGAATTATAACAGAGTAATTTATACGATTGCTTCAAGTGTCTTAAATTATAGATTAGTAGATTCTTGCATTCTCAAGAATAGCGGTGCACCAATTGATAGTAAGTATTTGATCGAAACAGATGATGCAGACACAATTTTAGATATAATAAATACCGTTGTTTATTATGGTGATGGTGACCATTATGGTAACGCCGTATTTTTAGATCATTGTACCACTGTAAATATTTTCCATTGTACTGTTTATGGTTCTCTCGATATGGATGGAATAGAAAGAGATGAAGGAACTGTGACAACTACAAATACAGTTTCTTTTCACAATCTTGACGATTTTGACGGCACCCAGACTATTACTTTTTGTGCCTCTGATGATGAAGACGGATCTGATTCTCAATTATTAGATAGTTCTGGAACTCCTGCGTATGACACTGAATTTACAGATGCCGCTGGTGGAGATTTCAGCTTACCAGTTGGCTCAATTTGTATAGATAATGGAACATCCCTTGCAGCATCACAAGGAATCTGGCGAGATATAGCAGGAAACGAAAGAGGGGCAACACCGGATATTGGGGCGTTTGAGTATGTGGCTGCTGGCGGAACTACATATACAG
>Ga0222679_1000374_pt1 | contig 16812 bp, 27 predicted proteins | sample AntAcemetagen939_FD_179843 | JGI IMG/M metagenome (GOLD analysis project Ga0222679, IMG submission 179843) | Saline water microbial communities from Ace Lake, Antarctica - #939 | ecosystem: Environmental > Aquatic > Non-marine Saline and Alkaline > Saline | place: Antarctica: Ace Lake...
AACTGAGGAAATTGTTGGGTTTCTCCATCTTGGATAACGTAGCAAATCTCTTTGCTAAGTCTGGTAACACAGGCTCAGTCACCTAAAAGCCCCCTACTTTAGTAGGTGGGAATGTGTTACTTTTGTATTCCCTCCTTAAAGCTTTGTGTGTAAAAATTTAAATTACTTTAGTAACAAACTTAACTAATCCTGTTTTGTTACCTGAAACATAATCCCCTCCAAAATGTTTTTTTCGATATATTCCTTTCCTTTTATTCTTAATATGTAATATTAATGAACTTCTATCTAAAAAAGGAGTTCCACAATTACACATATAGACCTTTAATATTAATATTTCCATAATTTCACCTCTCCTCAATCCAATTATTTAATATCTTCATTTTTACACCTTCCAATTTTATATCATTGTAATTACTACTACTTATATAAACCTTTAGGGTCTGCAGAATATACTACTACTTCTTCATCTTTCGGATGGTAGGCATGAACAATGACTCATTAATAGTATGGCTCAACCTATATATTCGTTTACCATAGAAGGCCAGGAAGAATAAAGCAATGATGGGTAATATATATGATGGTATTGCCCCTTCAATGGTCAAAACTAACACCAAAACCACAATTATATTTAGAGAAACGATTAAAACCTTTGATAAGTTATTAAAACTTTTCATCAATAATACACTTTAAATCAAATTAAATGGGTTGTATATCCGTTGTTGGATTCTTTGTTTCTAAGGAAATACACCGGAATATACTTGTTTCAGAGCATTTAAAGGCCTTTGCAATCTTTAAATGACTATAGCCCTTCTCTCTTAGCTCCATTATCTTATTAATGTCTAAATTAAGCTTTGCATTTTGGGGTGGTTCCTTCACTTCACCCTTTTTTGGGTCCAAGAAACCATTATTTAACTGTGTAGTGAAGTTTAGCTTAACAACTTCATAATCCTTTAATATTTTCTCACTAGGAAGCTTAACTTCCCAAAACATAAGCTTTCTTTTTAATCCCTTAAACGTAAACCTTAGAAATTTAAAATAAAAGAAGCCTGTTCTTGAATTTACTTGAATTCTATAAGGTTTTAGTACACAAACCTTTTTACTATAATTGATTTCGGATGTTTCGCATTGAAGATGAACCAAAGACCGGGTGCCTTTCTCTAAAAACGCAAAATTAGGACAAGTCATAATAAGGATTTGATTTCTATGCCTTGTTGTTTGCATGAACGAAAAAAAGAATTGATTGGCTTGACTTTGCCAAGACCTTGAAGAAGAACCGGCACCAATTGAGCCTACTTCTTCAAAAACATAGGGTGTACCTGGTTTATCATTAATAGGAAGCATTGTTTTCTTTAACAAATCCATAAAATTAAATGCAACATTTTCTTTTATATTAAAATTAGTTTCAAAAAGTTGGCTGCATTCTTCGGCAATTCTTAAAGAAGCATATGTTTTACCGGAACCAGTTGGGCCATTAATAATAATAATAACATTCTTATTTTTAAGAATCCTGTTTTTAATCCATATCATAACAGGGGACTTTTCAACATTTATCATATTGCTTTACTACCAGATTCTTGAAAGTAGTTTAATTGGCTTAATAACATTCCAAGAACACCAAGCCTAATTCTAAAATGATTTACCATTCCTGGTGCAAATTCGGCATCCAACTTTTCCATGTTTAATTTTATTGTTGGCAACCTATCATATTTTTTTTTAACTACTTTCGCATCATTTTTTAAATTATTAATATCATTATCATTCTTTTTCAATAGAGTTTTTATATTTTCCTTTTTAAGAATCTCCGGCATTAATAATATCTCCAACATCTTGACACAATTAATAAATATTTCTCTTTGGTCTGGAACATCAACAGGAATCAGTTGGCCTTTATGAATTTTATTAACTTGTCCACCCCTACTCATTTCTTTTGAACCTTCAATCATACACCTTCTGTACTGTTCCATTGAAATTAATGTTATACTAGGAACTTCTCCTGCCTTATAATTTTCGCTATCCTCAACTTCCATTTCGTCAAAGCTTCCCATTTTGATTAGAATTTAGTGCCATAACAACAAAAACTAATAAAATAATATATATAAATATAGTTAATAAAGAATATATATACTTAAATAAATCTTTTACCAGGATTTATAAAAAAGAGATTTTAAACTAAAATGGGAGCATTTCCACACGCATACAGAGACCCCGTAACTGGAGGGCTAGCTCCACCACCACCACCACCACCACCACCTACAAGTGCAAGGGTTATTTCTGGAAGCAGGGGTGGAGGAACTTTAAAGCAAGATTTTGTAAAGATAGTTGAAACTGTAGATGGTAGAACAAGAGTAAGAGAAGTTCCACGTTCACAATTTGAAGCAGCATTTTCAGCAGGCACAATTACAAGAGATTCCGGTGGTAGATTTATTGTTTCCGAAAAGGCATTTTCTGATGAAACTACTCAAACAATTCAACAAAAAACACCATTAAAATCACCTAAACCAGAACCAACACCAATTAAACCTAAAAGTAACATTTCTCTTGACCCCATGACAGGGGATTTAACTTCTAAGAATACTGGTGGTTTATTAATATCAAGGTTAATTGATGCACGACCTGCACAATCCCAACAAGTTCCAGACCCAACATTATCACAAAAAATATATGGGAGCATTATCCCTGGTTTTGAAAAAGAAAGAATAAAATTTGAAACAGAAAAAGAAAGAATAAGGAAAATAGAACAAGAAAGATTAGATTTTCAATCACAATTATTTAGTGAAATAACAAGTAAGCAAGCACAAGCAAAACTTGAAAAGGAAAGGAGAGCCTCCTCACAAACATTAATTGAAGAGAAGGCAGGAATTCAAGGGATAATTACTCAAGCAGCAATAGACAAAGCAGCAGTTTTACAAGAAAAGGTAGATTTAGGATTAATTGATGTTTCAACTGCACAATCCCAACTTGATACTTCAACTGCACAATCACAAAAACTTGCACAATCCCAACTTGACATTTCAACACAAATTGAACAAAGAAGATTATTAAGCAAATCTGAAAGGGCAACAATTAATGTACAAGAACAATATGAAAAAGATTTTATCCCATTCATTGAACCAAAAATTAAGGAATCAGAACAAAGGATACAAAGTAATATTTCAAAAAATATATTTGGTTCTCCTGGTGTTCAAGTTGGTTCTTTCGGTCTAGACTTATTTGTTTCAACTAAAGTACCTGCATTAAAAAAAGTAATAGAAGCAAAGGCATTTGAAAGAGATTTATTAATTTCAAGAGCAGAAGATTTGAAAAGTCAAAGAACAATACCATTAAAAGATATTAAAAAAGGTGATTTTAGTGCTGCAACTTTTAAAGAATTTAATATTGCACAACAACAAATAGGTGCACAAATTGGTATAACAAAAGCAGGTACAGAAATTGGATTATTTACAAAACCTGCAACAACTGCAATTTCATTAGCAAGTATTGCAACATTAGGGTTTGGTACTGCATTAGTTGCCCCAAAGATTATACAAGCAGCAGCAAAAGGTTCAACGATTGCAAAGGTTGTTATTGGAACAGGCAAAGCAACTTCTTATGGTTTAGGTATTGGTTTTTTAGGAGTGCAAGGAGTAAGGGCCGGGCTTGCACCTACAAGATTACAAAAAGAGATAATACTAGGTGAAACAATAGGAATTGGAACTGCTGCTCTTGTAGGTGGTGCAGTTGGTAGTAAAGCAGGTGGCAAATTATTAAACTTATTATCTTCAAGGAAACCTGCAATCACAACTTTTAGTGTTACACAAAAAGAAGTAGTAAAAGGAATTTCAATTTCAAAATTTAAAGGTAAAGTTACTAGGGGAAAATACGAATTTGAATTTACTGGAAAGGAAGCAGAAGGCATTGGTAAAGGGTTTAGGTTTGCGAAAACTGCAGAAATAAAACCAACCTTTGCAGGTAGAAAACTTAAAACAATAAAAATTGAAACCAAAGGTAAACTTCAACCAGGTGACCCAGACGTAGGAGCCTCATTTTTTGGTGGTGGTAAAACATTTAGAACAGGGGATAAACTACCACAAAGCCTAGACTTTAGAGTATTTAAAGGTGGTGAAGTGTATGGTAAAATTGGAAGGGGTCCTTTCAAATCAAAACTATTAGGAGAACCGAAAGTAAAAGGGGATATTACAACATTTAAAATAGTAGAAATTTCAGCAGGTCAACCAAGAGTTCACGTTAAAAGGTCAATTTTAGATGGGTTTACATTACCAGGAAAATTATTCTTAGGTATTGGTGGTGCAAAACCCTTACCCTTTGGTTCATTCATTCCAAGAACACCAGGTGCAATAGGACAACCAAAAGCAATTACAAAAATTAAACCTATTAGTACAAGGATAAAAGGTGGTGGTTTTGCACAAGTTCTTGAAATTCCTACAATTCAAGGAAAAGGGGTTATCCCTTCACTTGTTAACCAAAACATTGAAACATTAAATGTTAATACTTCAATAACAAAAATTGATTTATTAAATACAGGTTTATTTTCATCAACAATTTCTGACCCAACCTCTAAACTTACAGACTCAACACAAACAATAATAGACGCAGTAACAAAAGGTGGTTCAAGTATAACATCTAAAGGTGGTACACGAGGTGGAACAACAGCAGGCACAACCCCAACCGACCTTACAGACGTAATTTCTGGCACAATAGTAGAACCTATTACAGAAACAACAACCATTGTAGAAACAGAACTGACACCAAGAACAACAAATGTTGCAAGGAGTGATTTCCTTTTTAATCTTAAACCACCAACATTTACTTTTGGTTTTCTAGGATTACCATTACTTCCAAAAGGTGCAGGTGGTGGTGGTGTGAGAGGTAGAAGAAAAGGAAGGGGCCGGGTTACAAAATATCAACCAAGCCTTTCAGCAGTTGGCTTAAATATATTTGGTAAAAAGGCACCAGTAACAACTGGTTTACAGTATAGACCAATTCCAATTACATTAAAACCAAAGAAGGTAAAGAAGAAAAAGAAAGGATTATTAAATGCAAAAGTAGGATTTAGATTATAATGGAGGCACCGAAAATGGATTATGAAACAGGGTCAAGACTTGAAAGAATTGAAGCAAAATTAGATTACTTCATTGAAAAATATATTGAAGCAGAAAAGAAAGCAAAAAAATATAATGATGAACCGGAAGTTCCAGTTCCAGAATATAAAAAAAAATAGGAGGTAACTAAAATGAAAAAACATAACGTGAAACCATATTATAGGAAAGTTAAAGGACGAAAAACTAAAGTTAGAGTGAAAGGCCACAGAAGTAAGTAAAGTAATTGTTGTCTATCTATGGCAACTTTTAAAAGCTTTGGTTTTAAGGTCGTACCTACCACACTCTACCTATAAAACTTTGGCTAAGGTGCCAAAGTAGGTAAAGACAATGGAAGAAAAAGAAACACTACAAAAAGAACTTGAACTAATTAAAAGTTCAAGGAAAGAAGAAGAAGAATTAAATAATTTAAAGACCGAAATAGCTACAGAAAAAAAGAAAATGTTTAATGCAAAACATGATACTTTAGGCAATATTAATCATTCTTTAGGCAAAGGCCTTTTATCAATAGGTAAAGGTATAATTAATGTTCTTGATAACTTTACTAAACCATCAGACAAATCTACACAAAAAACAAACAAATCTGAATGGAAATTACCTAATCAAGATGATATTAATAAAATAATATGAGGTGTAACAATGGGATTCAAAAGTTCATTACAAAAATTCAATAAAGAAAGAGAAAGAAAAAAATAATAAAAAAACAAACCACTATTGGGAGCAAAGTAAGAAATTATTTATATTAAAATGTTTGAACATTTTTTCACAGGGGATAAAGAAGAGCAACAAATCAATACAGAGAAAAGGATAATTAATAATGAGCAAACACAATCAATATTATCATCAGCATTACATCCAAGTGATGACCAGAACTATGATGCATTACAGGAAAGAAGGTCTGATTTAATAAGATGGCAACAAGAACTTGATGGTGACGTTTTCAGTTTAATAAACACCTTCTTGGGGCAAAGAATAGATGATGATGGAAGAATTGTTAATATTGCAGGAACAGTTCCATTATGTAATTCTCTTTTCATTCACCAAGTAGTTGAACCAAAACTTAGACCTTTCATTTCTAAAAACTTAATTAATTCTAACCTTGACACTCAACAGATATTATTAATGCAACAAACAACATCAAATGATATTGCAGACATGATGGCTGATAATTGGGATAAATACGGAATCAAATTTGTTAATAATGATGGAATTGTTAGAGATATTAAAAATGTAATGAAAGCCTCAGCGTGGAGGTCATGGAAGGGATGGACAAAGAAAACTGACAGTTCAATGATAAAAAGAATTGAACAGGAAAGTTTTGGTGACGTTAATAAAAAAAGTGGAGGATTAAAAGAACTATTCAATTAATAAATAAAATGATGGAGGATAATTTAAATGGCACCGAATATACCAATTTTGGAAAATCTAGACTTTTTTGGGTTTTTTGGAAACATAATATTTATACTTCAATGGGTTTTGATTGGAGTACTAATTATTGGAGGAATGTTTTTATTTTATTTTATTTTAACATACAATATAAGATTAACAATCTTTCCACTTTACGGGTCTGGTAAAGATGGGCTTTTGGCTATTATGAAGCCAAAGAAAAATAGATTATGTTGGAACAGACAGAAAACAGCATGGAGGCCATTATTCCCATTACTGAACAAAAAGCAGATTAAACCTTTTGATTCAGAATATATTTACCCTGGGAAAAATGTATTTGCGTTTGAATTTAATGGTGAATATGCACCATGTAGAATCAATGTAGACAGGACAGAACAACAAATTAGAGGGGATTTAACCTCTGTTCCTTATGAAGTTAGGGAATGGCAAAGTTTACAACATAAAAAGAATGCACAGGAATACGCACTAGGTGGTTTTTGGAATGAAAATAAAACCTTAATCATTGCATTGTTATGTTCAGTTGCATTACTTGCAGCAGCTTTAATATTTATATACATGAGTTATAAAATGGCAGGTGCAGGAAGAGCAGACATTTCAGCATTAACAAGTGTATTAAATAATTTGGGAACAATACCAGGAGAAGTACCAAAGTGAATAATACAGAACATACAATTTTAATTTTATTTATCCTTTTATTAGGTTGTGGTATAGTTGAAGCATTTCCACCATTAACAACAGTATTTGCAGGTAATACAGGCATTCATATTGAAGTCAATGCTATGGAGTCTTATAAACTAGGTGAGGCCAGGTGGCAAGTAATACAATTATTTAATGAGTCAACTGGGGAACAACTTACAAATGATACAATTAATATTACCTGTATTATAAAATTACGGAATTCACAAGGGGTTGAAATTGCAGAAAGAAACGCAACAGTACACACAGGCCATTGGGATATAAACGGAAGTGCAGGGGTAAATAATCCTTTAGGAAATTATGCCTGGACAATAGTTTGTCAAGATGACGATTCAGATATTGGAGGTTATGTTTCTGGCTATTTTGAGATAACAACCTCTGGGGATATAGAACCAATTTATGATTCAACTTCTAGCATTGCAATAGTATTATTTATTCTTGCCATAACTTTAACATTATTTATAATCCCTTTCTTTAAGAAATTCTCTAGTTTTGAGATTACAAATTTAATATTAAAAAGAAGTTGTTGGGTCATTGCTGCTTATTTAATGGTTTTAAATTCAGCCATTCTTGCAACAATATCAAGTACTACAGGTGCAGGATTAAATAATGAAATGTTTAGGTATATGTGGTTTTTTGGAATTGCAGGTTACTTAGCAATGGTATTTTTATTTGTATCAACATTGTTTAATGTTTTAAAACTGTATAGGATTAAAAAGGATAATGAGAGGTTAGAGAAATAATGGTAAATACAATCCTTGTTAGGGCCCCTAAAGATTTAATGAAGGAATTAAGGATTGAACTTAAAGAAACTGATGCAAGAATAATCAGACAATTATATGATACTTCCTGGATTAATAAAAGGAACAGGTCATTAAGTGAAATAATTAAGATGGATTTAAATGTTAGAAAGAAAAAATAAGAAAGGAAGTTTAACAGACTTAGTATTTATAATAGGTATAATATTATTCTTTGCCATGATAATATTATTTTCATTTAAAATTGGTAATGAATTCAACGACCATATACAAACTGATACTAAAATTACAGCAGAAGGAAAAGCAGCAACATCAAAACTTGTTGCTTATTATCCTGGTGTTGTTGACAATATGTTTTTATTCTTTAGTATTGGCATGGTCATGGTATCTTTAATCCTTGCTGCTTTGGTTAGGGTGCATCCAATTTTCATACCATTGTATATTCTGGGCTTAATCATTATAGTTTTCTTCTCCGGGTTATTCAGTAACATTTACCAAGAAGTTGCAGCAACCCCAGAACTTGCAACAGAAGCAGCACAATTAACAATGATATCAAACATTTTAACATTCCTTCCTTTATTTACATTCATTGCAGGATTATTAATAATGATAACATTATATAAGGTGGTGCCAATAGCAGAATGACACAAACAAAATATATTAAAATCTTATTATTAATGTTTACATTATTATTAATGCCTACTTTCAGTTATGCAGTAGTACAAGATTGTACAAATTTAACTGATGCAATTTTTTATTGGGATTTTGAGGACGGGGCTAAAGATACCTCAAACCATAAACTTTATGACGGGACGTTAGTAAACTCTCCAACTTTGGAAACCTCAAACTGTGTTGAGGGTTCTTGTTATTCTTTTGCCAGAGCAGACGAGGAAAGAATAACAATAGCAGATTCTCCCGATTGGGACGCGCCGAATGGGTTTACAGTTTCAATGTGGTATTATCATATGGATATTACAAACTCAAATTTTGGTAGGTGGTTTAGTGCAGGTGACCAAGCCTCTGACGCGTCTTGGGCATATGGACAAAGCCAAAATAATGACGCTTTTAATATTGTGATGTGGAATGGTGGGCAAGCACAAGACACATCTACAAATCCAATAGGAACAGGAAATTTTAGAAAAGATAGGTGGACGCACATTATGATAGTCAAGAGTGGTAATGACCACTATTTTTATTTTAATGGTACACTTAAAGAAAAGTTAACGGTTGCTAAGGCATTTGCACCCGCGGGTTCTGGATTTAGTTTAAATGGGCGTTACAATGCCCCTGGTTGGACAGAGTTTTTTTCGGGCATTGTTGATGAGGTTGCAGTCTGGAACAGGTCACTTGCAGCAAATGAAGTTTTACAAATGTATAATGAAGGTAATTATTGTAACCCTTTTGTTGTAATAGATAATACTAGAAATATGAGTGAGAGCTTACCAAGTGATGGTTATGTTTCAAATGTAAACACGATTAATTTTAATCTTTCTCTCAATTCAAGTACAAATTATACCTGTTATTTATTTATTAATACAACAGAAAACCTTTCAACTTATGGTGGTGCATCCCCTTATACGAATCAAAACATTTCTTTTGACCAGACATTCCCGGATGCACATTATAAATATCAAATTAATTGTACAAATGCAGCAGGTTCAGATATAACAACATCAAAAAGCTTTATAGTTGATACTACAAGTCCAACAATAACAACAATATTTAGTGATTATTCTATCCAGTATTATGAAAACTTAACTGGACAATTTAATTTTTCTGACAATTTAGCTTTATATTCATATAATATTTCAGTTGATAGTGCACAGATTGCAGGGAATACTTCCATGGATACAACCTTTTTTTCATTTAATTTAAATCATAATATAACTTCTTTATCTATTGGTGCTCATACATTAACTGTTAGGGTTGCTGATGGTCACACTTCGCACTTGTTAAAAGATAAAGATGCCTGGGATTGGAATAATGGGTGGTTTGATGATTATTTTAAGGTCGAATGGGGATATCCTCATTCAGAAGGAGAGATTACTATTAAAAGTAAAGGTGGTGCAATTACTGATAATTGGGATGGGAATTATTTAAGTGATAGATTAACATTTAGTTTTGAACCTCCTGTATTATCTGACACTTATACTTTTGAAGTTGAATCTGATTTTCCCATAGATATAATCACATTACCCAATTCAAAATATAAACAATGGATGGTAATTAATGGTGAACATTGGTTAGACTTTTACATTGAGGACCAACCAAAAATTAATGTTAAAATAGTAAATACTGGAAATCCTAAAGAATATGAAGTTACTTTAACAAATGTTGACCCTACTGTAGAAATATTAAATTTTAATTCTCTTGGTGACTTAAATATATTTACACAAAATTATACTTTTTATACAACAAATGTTACTACAAGTTATTCAGCCATTGTTTCAGAATTGTCTACCCAAAACTATACAATTATAGTAAACAAAACTGAAAATATTACTTCAACAAATGTATTATTTAATTATAATAATAGTTTTAGAACCTTAACAAAAACAATTACTTCAAATTATGATTCATACTTTTTAGAATTTTATATTCCAAGTATTGCAGCCAGTAGTTCAATTATCCCAATTTATTGGTTAATCAATATAACCGGTGATGTCAATAATATATCAACTAATATTACTAGAAGCCAAACAGTATATAAATTACAGATAGATAACTGTAGTAATAATACATATGTTAGGGCCTTAAATTTAAGTTTAGTTGATGATTTTACCAAAGTCTTAAAGAATGGTAGTACAGCCGGGCATTTTACTGTATGGGTTGACATTCTAAGTAACTTTGTAGATTTCAATTTATCTTGGGGTGCATCAGACAGGTTTGGAATTTGCATTTATCCAAACACATCAAGTTATAAGGTATTTGGAGAATTAGAATATGGGGCCCCGGGTTATTCAGACAAAACTTATTATTTAACAAACGCAACATTAGATAACAATTCAGAAAACTTAACTTTATATTTAACAAATGGAAGCAGTCTTGTAACTTTTACTGTATCTGACCAGGATGATACAAATGTTCCAGGGGTTTACATTAATATATTAAAGTATGACCTCGGCACTAATAGTCATGTAATAAGTGAAATTATAAAAAGTGATGAATTAGGCGAAGCAGTAGGGAGCATTGTACTTAATACTCAATTTTATAAATTCCTGTTAGTATTAAATAGTGTTACTGTCTTAGAAACTGCTCCCATTAAAATCACTTCCACTTCAAGGAATTTTAGAATCACATTATTAACTGATTTTTTTGATACCTATGATGCAGCAGGTAACATTACAACAGGTTTAACCTTTACAAACACTACTAAGAATTTTGCTTATACATTTTTAAATCCTACAGGGATGCCCGTTACTGCTTGTTTAAAGGTAATTGAAAGAAGCGTAAGAAGGGATTTATTAATTAATACTACTTGTTTAAATGCAGCTTCTGGTACAATTTTAATCAATGTTGGTAATGATACCTCAACAGCCGGTAAAACTTTTATTGCAACTGCAACAACTGCTGCAAGCCCAAGTTTCTTACAAGATAGTTTAACTATAAGTTTTGCAGATGGTTATAAAAAATGGGGCAGGGAGGGCATTTATGCAACTGTATATTTAAGGTTAGGCCTTGCAATGATAGGTATATTTAATCCTATGATAGCAATAATATTAGTTGTTATTGTAGACTTTTTTATGATAATATTAGGTTTATATTCATTAAGTTGGCCGATAATTGGTGTTTATTTAATATTGGCAGGATTAGCTATTTGGAGGTTAAACCAAAAGTAAAATGGCAAGATTAGATTATGTTATGGGGGGTTTTGTAATATTAACCATTGTAATTCTAGGTGGCACCTTAATGATAGGGGATTTGGACGATAGTTATACTGATGTTAACATGACAGGGGCAAATGATTCTTTTGGTGACGTTTATAATAGTATGGATGAAATGTATAATCTAAGTCAAGACATTAATGAGAAGGCATTAAAATCTGACATTTCAAATACTCAAAGTTGGGAATCCATGACAGGTGGTGCATATTCAGCATTAAGATTAATTCCAAAAACCTTTGAAATGTTCCACAGGATTACAAATGCTGTTGCAATAGAATTTGGTTTAAGTTGTAGTTCTTCTGGTATGGGTAGGGCTAGAACTTGTATGTTTATTGATTTATTTTTCCTTTTGTTTGTTATTAGTGTAGTATTTGCCATCATATATATGATATTTAGATTTATTCCAAGGTAAAAAAGTGACATATAATTTAACTTCAATATCGGAAAATGCAACAAGTTTCTTAGAATTCACGCAAGGGGTTAATGATGTTTTACTTGATGGTTGGTTTGGTGTTGGAATATTAATCTCAATATTTGTTGTTTTAATCATAGGTTTTACTTTTGTTACACAAGACATAAGAAAATCATTAATAGGGTCATCTTTTATTTGTTTTGTAACTGCATTATCTTTACGTGGCCTTGACCTTTTACCCAACCTGGCAATCTGGATTTCTTTATTAGTGTTAGCTGTAAGTATTGCCTTTACTTTTAAGAATCAGTAAATGTTAACAGTTTGTTAACACAAATTTAAATACTTCTTATGTTATGGACTTTCTTAGGCTTGACATCCTTAGTTGTCGGAGATTCTATGGCAAAAAAATGAAACTATTTAATTCAAAGAAAGGGCAAGTTTTTGAACAGCTTGCAGGCCTAGCGATAGGCATTGTAGCCCTAGCGATTACTATAGTAGTTACATTTCTAATATTGAGCCAAACAGCAGCAAATACCACAGTTGCAGCAGATAGTAATTCAACAGCAGCATTAAGTACACTATCCCAAGCAGCAGATGATATCCCAGATTGGGTACCATTAATTGTAATTGCAGTTATTGGAGCAATTTTGTTAGGACTTGTAGCACTATTTAGACGTTCAGCACAGTAGGTGGACAACATGAAGCTTAATAAGAAAGGCCAAGTCTTTCAACAATTAGGAGCACTAGCAGTTGGAGTTGTTACTGTAGGAATTGTACTGGTAATTGGCTTCCTTATCATCTCACAAGGAAGGGCACAAATTGTCACGATTGATGATGTTAACGTAAGTGATACATCCACTATGACAAATTCCTATAATGCCACAATTACAATGGCAAATGCAATGGATGATATCCCGGATTGGGTACCATTAATTATAATTGCATCCATTGGTGCTATACTGTTAGGACTTGTAGCCCTGTTTAGACGAAGTGCAAGATAAAAGAAATTATTTTATTTTTTTTCTTTTTATTACTTTAAATTCTAATCCATTTTCCTATTAAGATGCTCCAATCATTTAACAGATTAAGTAACATTACCATGAAAATTATGGTTACAAAGAATTCTAAATATACAATGGCCATTTGTCCTTTCTTAACTGCCCTTCTAAATATCCAATACACTCCCATTACGAAAGAAGGCAATAATAACATATTGATAGCATAATTTAGACTTCTAAGATTTAAAAGTGCCCTTGCAACAGGACTAACTTCATATACTGCAGCTATTGCTTCAATCTTGGCCCCTGTAGTTTCAGCCATGTAAGAAACATAAAAATTTGTTGCTAGCCTTGTCCCAAGCATCATCACAAATATTATAATCACAAATATATCTAATATCAACATTCTTTTCATTTTTTCACCCTCACCATGACGCATCAAATATTTCTTTTAAGTTCTTGGGTGTAACGTGCGTGTAAATCATTGTAGTTGAAATGTTTGCATGCCCCAATAATGTTTGAATAAATCTTATGTCAACCCCTTTTTCATTAAGGTAAAAGGTAGCTCCACTATGCCTCAAACTGTGAAAGTGGAGTGTTGGATAGAATTTCTTAGCCCACCTTTCTAAAGTTCTTACAGATTTAGAAATTGGTAAATATTTTAGGCCCTTCAATACAGGAGGCATAATCGGAACATCCCTGTCTTTCTTACCTTTACCTTCTTTTATGTTAATAAAACCCCTTTTTATGTCAACCTCGTCCTTTGTAAGCTTCACAACTTCCGATACCCTTAAACATTGATAAAAGCCAAGCATCAAAGCTAATTTAACCTTTTTATTCTTGATTTTCTTTAGTGTTTCAACAAATTCAGCTTCATTGATAGTAATTGGTATTTTAGTTGCCATATTTCAGTAATTTGTATATTAATTCCCTTCATAAAAAGGTCGTATAATACAGGTTACACGACCCTTTTATGTATGAAATTAAGTTTTTAGTATTTTCCACCCAAGATTTTAGTAAGTAAAATCTCACATTCTTTTATTTCATCTTTTGAAATTGAGATTGCATGCTTTACACCTTCTCCTTCTTTTGTTCATCAAAAATCTCGATATATTCATCAATATCCCTGATTAGTTTTTGATTATCTTTATTCTTTTGAATTAAGTCATTACCATTTCATCTTCTTCTATTTTCATTATTCCCTCCTAGTCATTCTTTTAAATCTTAAAGTATTGTTCCCAACCTTTATTATAAATCTCATCAACCATATATTTACCATCTTCTTTACCTGGTCTTACATACTTAGCTAGGAACTCTACCTTTCCTTTCCTTTCTAATCTATACACTAATCCTTCTGGTTCTTCTAAACAATTATGAACAGAACAATCTAATATTTTCATAGCTTTATCTGTACTAATTGGTTGTCCAATATGAACTAAATTTGCTGTTATGAAATCATATTTTAAAACTCTTTTTAAGAACGAAATGTAAGGTAATCTTTCATCCCCTTTAATGATATCAAAAACAACAAATGGTTCGTGTTTTAGTTCATATTTTAATGAATGTACTTGCAGTAACCATTCTCCACAAACCCTTTCTCCATCTTCTAATAATTCAAAGAATCTTTTATAGTTAAGCATAACCCAATCATAAAATAATTTATGTTGCTTGAATCTACTTGTGTTTGCAAGATATCCACTTCTTCCAATAGGGTATATTTGATTACCTATCTTACAAACACCAACATTACTCCCATCGACTTTCTCTTGGACTATAATTAAATCATATCTATCTCTTGTTTTCTTAGTAAGTAGTTCTCCTTGTGATTCACTTATTTTCTTATCAGCCTTCTCATAAATCTTACTATTAATTAAATGAGGAATGCTTCCATAATTTTTCTTTCCTAATGGTTTTTTGTCATTCATTTTATATTTTTTAAAGGGTAAGTAATGGGAATCGAACCCATATCAATAACGCCACAGGTTATTATGCTACCATTACACCACACTTACCATCTTAACCTCCTATTCATTCTTTTAAATCTTCTTCTGTAATGTTAAAGAAGTGTTGAATCCAATTAATACTATGTATCAAATCTGTTTTCCCAGACCTTTCCTTATGTCCTTGATAATCTTCTCTAATTTCTAATTCTTTAATCCATTTACTTGCTTCTTGCCTTAACGATGATTTGCTAAGATATTCAACATCTGTTGAATCTTCAGTAATCTCACTAAGGTTCCCTATGAAATCCTTTAACGTTTTCAATTCTTTCATTTTATACCTCCTATTTAAATGTAATAGGTAAAAAAATAAATACATTTACCTATTAGCTACTTTTCTCAATTTACATTCTTTTTTTAACTTAAATTTTTTGTAGTAATCAATTATTGTTACATTATGAATGCGTACAATATGCCCAGAAACCCCAAGTTTAGTCTCAAACTCTTCTCCACAGATTTTACATTTAAAGTATTCTTGTTTCATCTTCACCATAAGCTAAATTTAGGATACTTCCCTTTTTTAGTATTCTTTTTACTTATAATACTAAATTGTGGTTTAACCTTTTTTTCTAATGTACATTCATAATCATTCCCTTCACTACTCCAATTATAACAAAACACCCCATTTTCAGCTAATATCATGTGTGCTTCAACACTTTTCTGAAAAGAAATTATTGACTTCATTTTATTTCCTCCATTTCTATCCTTTCATTAGTCTTTTCCTGGAACTTTTTAAGTTTTTCTTGAACAGCATTCTCTTCATCAATCTTATCACGATTAATTATCATGATTACTATCTCTTTATAATCCTTTGAATAAAAATCACGTTTAATGTCCATTATTTCTCACCTAAATGCTTCTTCTTAACTTCCTCAATTGCATCAGTTAGTCTATTAATCATTGACATTTTATCTTTAATTGGTGTTTCTAAAAGCATATTTTCAATATCATCGAACACTTCTTTCTTGGCTGATAATTTTGTTTGTTCAATACAATCCATGAACACTTTACCTACATCTTTCACTTTTTATCTTCATTTTAACACTTCCCTTTCTTGGCACCAGTTTTCTTACCAGTACCTTTACCACTTGCTCTTCCTTTACCTTGTCCTCTACCATCCCTTGGTCCTTGTGAACCACTCTTAGGTCCAGTTCCATCTCGATTTCCCATTTTAAATACCTCCATTCTTAGTCTTAATCAGTTCTGATAACTGTTCAGCTTTATGCACTGCTAAGTCATACGCTTCATTAAGTGTACTAGCATACACTTTCAATTCACCTGAATATTGAGATTTCGCATTGATTGAAATCTTTACTGAATTTGGTTGTTCTACTATCTTTTTTTCTTCTACCATTTTATCATTGCCTCCTTGTTCAATTAATTAAGCCATCTCCAGAGCCAGAGCCATCGCCATAGCCAGAGCCATAGCCATCGCCAGAGCTAGAGCCATAGCCAGAGCCAGAGCTAGAGCCATCGCCATTGCTAGAGCCATCGCCATAGCCATAGCCCTCATTCATTGTTCACCTTTGTTTATAATTGTTTAATTCTTCAAATCTAAGGT
>Ga0222679_1000378_pt1 | contig 16667 bp, 15 predicted proteins | sample AntAcemetagen939_FD_179843 | JGI IMG/M metagenome (GOLD analysis project Ga0222679, IMG submission 179843) | Saline water microbial communities from Ace Lake, Antarctica - #939 | ecosystem: Environmental > Aquatic > Non-marine Saline and Alkaline > Saline | place: Antarctica: Ace Lake...
ATCAAGGGTTGTACCTGTGTGAATACCAATGCAGGGGAGCATGCGATTGAGCTTGTTTCGGCGTGTACTGGGGTGATCTCGGATTGTCGGCTGTATGCAGATGACGATGCGTTGATCCTCGACCCCGGCTCGTGCTATTGTTTCGAAACCTATGGAATTGATGCTGTTGACGAAGGGGCGTATATCCGTCCTGCCGTTGGCTCACCGTAACCTGAAGGAGGTTAGTTATTATGGCTATTAGAAGTGTTGAAATGCTAACTGCCCTGCTGTCAGGTTATGGCCTGACCACGGGTGACGAGCTCACCAGCGGGAACGTCTTCTATGTAGATAGTGGATGTTCAGGTGGCTTGGATAAGAATGGCTATGGGTTGTCTTGGGAGATGCCCTTCCTGACTTTGGATTTCGCTCTCTCCCAGTGTGTCGCAAGTCAAGGGGACGTGATTTATCTCGCTCCCGGTCATGCGGAAACCATTGCTACGGCAACAGATTTGCTGATTGACGTGATTGGCGTTACCATCATTGGTCTTGGCCATGGCACCCTGCGTCCTACCTTTACGGTAGGGGCGACTGGGGTGGCGGGTTGTGACGTGAACATTGATGCGGCGAATGTCACTATCAAGAACTGCATTTTTGTGGTCGCTGCGGTGGATGTGCTAATAATGATTGACGTGAACGCTAAGGGCTTCCATATGAAGGACTGCTTCATTGATGCCGCCATAACTTTGTATCAAGCTGTTACGGCTATTGATATCACCGGAGCAGAGGACAATTCCTGCGATGGGGCTCATATTGAGAACTGTACCATTACGGCTCTGACCGCTGGTGCAGACGAAGGGATTGAGCTTGGTGAGATCGCTGATCAGGTAGTAATTGAGGGGTGCACCATACTTGGCGATTTTGTCAATGCGGCCATCCACAATATTACTGGGAAGGTCCTGACGAACTTGATCGTGAAGGACTGTATCCTGCAGAATACCCAGACAGGGGACCATGCTATGGAGCTGGTCTCCGCCTGTACTGGGATGTTGATTCGTAACATGATGTACGGCAGTGACGATGCGTTGATCCTCGACCCCGGCGCTTGCTGGTGCTTTGAGAATTACGGGATTGATGCGATTAATGAAGGTGCGTATCTTCGTCCGGCTGTCGGAACCCCGTAAGGAGATTTGGATTGAGAGCTATACAGTTCGACATTCAGAAACATCGCTTGTTAGGAAACAAGAAAGGGAAGACTCCTTTCCTGTGTGTGTGGTTAGGTAAGGAGTTTCGGGACCACCCGGAGCTCTTTACTTATTATCATGCCCTGACGAGGCGATTCGTGGTGGCTTTGTGGGTTAACAAGGCCGCTGGTTTATTTACCGATGTTAAGAATCTCGGGTACCGGATACAAGCGGTAACTCGGGAGGATGTAGAAGAACTCAGGCAGAGGTTGAGACGCCCTGCGGATCCCGTGGTGATGACGGAAACTCTTCGGCGTGAGGAGTATCAAGAGATGCGGCGGGAGACAGACAGGGAACAACTATCGTGGGAGAAGCGTCAGCCCAGACGTGTCCAGGTGGTTGGAAATTATGCCTCGAACTGACGGAAAGGATAGAGAATATGAGTGGTCAAGTCTTTACACGGACGATGTGTGCCAAGTTTTACAAACAGAGCCAGGCGTCCAATCAGGGAGCGGCTACAACGTATGAGCTGGCGACCTCCAGTGCAGGTAGCAAGACGTTGATGGACGCGGCGATTGATGATGATTCTGATGTGAAGTCAAACCGGTTCGACTCGATGCAGTATGCGGGGGGGAATGGGTTTGCTCTCAGGTTCCTCTTGCAGGATGCGAATGGGTCAACCAATGTGGATGGGTTCACCTCAGCCTTTCGGTTGTGGGGATATTGTCCGGGGAATACGGGGGCGGTGTTACTGTTGCAGCTTACCCTGACGGGTGGGACGTTGGTGAGGGGAACGACGGCGGCTCCCAGTACAGATCCATCGGCCTCAGGGACGGCGTTGGTTGGTAACTGGGGGTATGTGGATACGATCACCCTGACGACCAACAACTGTGATGCGTTCCTCCGACCTGTTGCTACGGGGGCGAATGGGATTCAGGACCTGTACATTGATCCCCGAGGGACTAGGTATCTGTTTGGCGATTGGGATACGGATGCAGGGTCAGGAACGACACCCGATGATGGCATGTGCCTGATTCGTCCTTACTAAAGGAGCAGGAACGATGACAATGAATAATAGAAGTCGGTACGGATCAGGGCGGGTAGAAGCAGGCGATCTGGACTTTAGCGGTACGAACGATAGGGTTATGGTGGTCGGCAATAAGTCTAGGGCTGTCATCCCGTACAACAAGAGCAAGATAGAGCCGTGTGATGTTCTGACCGACTGGACACCATCGGCAGCCTGTACGGAGGCGGCGGACACGGTTAATTTTATGTGTATGGCCACAAATCCGCAGTCGATAAAATACACACCATCGGCAGGTACGAGTAAGCGGTTTACTCTTGATTACGCAGGCGCTCCGATAGACATAGCGAACAAGTTTATTCACGTCAGGTATTACATTCACGAGGGTACGGGTGCGAGTAGTTACACGAACTTGTTGGGTCTTCGTTTTGCCTGTGTCAAGGAGGACGGTTGGACGAACTACCGCACGACCACGTTGGCGGGCATGGCGAACTCGATAGGGACGCGGTTTAATGCTGACATTGAGCCTGGCTGGCACGATGCTATATGGGATGCGGAGTTTATTGCTTACAGCTCTACGGGTGGGACGTATGACAGTGCGACAACGAAGTTATTAGCGTGGGATATGTTTTATACTGAAGGGACTACACCCTCGGTTACGATAGACGAGGTATCGTTTATCAATAAGTTGACCTTACCGTTGATAGCGTTTCGTTTTGATGATGGAGCAGATGGGCTGTATGAGATAGCCGCTTATATGGCGAGGTATGGTTTACGGGGTACGTTTTATGTGGTTCCCACGTTAGTCGGGACGGCAGGTTATCTAACCTTGGATCAGTTACAGAACATGCACCAGATGGGTCATGTAATCGCCAATCACACATATGAACATCTTTATCCTAGTACCGATGGGGCTAACAAGGCGGCGTGTGTTGACAGTATATGCAAGGCGGCGGAATGGCTGACTCGGTACGGGTTCGGTGACGGTGCTAAACTGTTCGCTGTTCCCGGTGGTATGGGAGAGTGGCCCCGTAGCATAATTGATTTGCAGCGTGAAGCCTTGGGTGTGTATATAGACCAGTTATCGGTTAGTGGCAGCATGCACGTTACCTATCCGTTGTACCCTGACCGTATTCCGTCAACTATCTGGATTGAAGAGGGTACGTTGGATGAAAGCACGCTGGATGCTGCTTATGCGGCGGCCAAGTCGGGCGGCGGTTTGTGTGTTCCCGGCTTCCATCATGAGTTGTCTGCTGACCATTACACACAGGCTCAGTTGGAGACATTTATAGATACGATAGCTACGGACCATTATGCTGGAACAAGTAAATGTGTGACTATGGCAGAGATATTGGCAGGTAATATTACCTAGGATAATAGGAGCAAATGACTGGAAGGGTTTAATTAGAACATCATGGAATGAGGGATACTATGGCGTTGACATTACAAGACAAAGAATGGGTTCAGCTTACTACGAAGGAATTAGTTAGGGAGGTGACGTTGGAGTTACTTAAGGCACATGAGGTGTCCTGCCCTATTGGTCAGGCGTTTGCAAGGAACAAGGCGTTTATAACTGGCGTGATTATTGGGGTGGGTTTGTTCTGTGGGAGTGCCGGTTATGGGGTAGCGAGACTGTTACAGGGAATACAATGAAGAGAGGATAAATTATGAGCTACACTGAAAAACGAATCTTATTGGAAGAACAGCGTGACCAAAGTGCTGATACGATCAAGGCTATCGCCACCCTGCAATCGGTAGACGGCGATACCGCCACGGCCCTAGCTACGATACAAGCGTTGATAGATGGTGGTAGTTTTAACCTGATTGACGCTGAGATCAAGGCACCTCTTGTTACTGCCTACAACGCTCTCAACAACCTCCGTACTGCATTCAACACAGACGCTGTACGAGAAGCCTTGGATTGGAGACCGTAAATGGCTGTACCTTCATACGCATATGCTTCTGATACGTACACAGTGACCGCTGGTGTTGCGTCTAGCGATCCGTGTACGATGGCTGGTCTGTACGTGTGGGCACAGGGCGAGGGTGGAGCAACCGCTGCCACTATCTCTGCACCGTTGGGTGAGGAGTTAGTATTAAACGGTGACTTTGAGAGTTCCGGTGCTGGCGGTACTGCTATATTTACGAGTTGGAATAATACATTGAGTGATGTCCTAGCAACAGAAACAGTAACTACTGATTATTATACCAGCACAGACGACTCGTTGATTGTTCTTGACCCGCAATCTCCTATTACTGACCCACTAGTTATCTCTGCCGCTGAATCCATCACCGAGCAGTACACTTTCACCAACCACATCACCGACAGCGACGGCGACGACCTAGAGAACGTGACGGTGACGGCAAAGTATTCTCATGTTATCGAGGGTACTGACTCCAACGATTATATCTGCATTGCTGACCACACGGCGGCTGCTGGCAACCACCCTGTCACCGGCACATGGGCCGCTTACTGGGAGTTATACACAGGTGACGTTGACGCTGGCGATTGGAACGATGGCTTCGCGTACAAGGCTCTCGCTACGGAGTGGACGGGCCTGACCAACAATGACGGTGACCTGCGTGGAGCGGAGAAAATACAGAACGGCGATTTTGCGGCAACTACTGGCTGGAATGTAGGTGATGGTGCATTATCGGTTAGCAGTAATGTTGGTACACTAACAGCGTCTGCACAAGCTGGGGCACAATATCCACTAATAGATCAAACTAGCAAACTGACAGTAGGTAAAACGTATCAAATTACAGGAGAGGTTAGAAGTGATGGTACTGAAAGTCCAAAAATTGTAAGTCCTGTATCTTGGAACGGTACAACCTCTACATCATGGCAAAGTTTCAATGAAATCTTTATAGCAACAAGTGTAAATTCACCTGCGATGTACTTTTCTATAACCGATCCGGGTGGCACAGAATACGTCGAGTTTCAAAACATCTCCGTCCGCGAAACCTCACAGCCCATCCAGTACCGTAAATGGCTAGGTACGTCGGAGGTGCAGGAGACAAGGGTGCATACGATCCAGTACGCACACGCAAGCTACAGGACATGGGATACGAGCCTTAAAGTTATTTCCGATACCACCGACTGGGACTTGAAGATCGGTGACAGTTTAACCGTAGTGCATCCGGGCATGTCCGGGGGGATGAGAGGATAAGCGATGAAACTAAGTTTAAAACCGGGATCAACCTCAGTCATTCTCACCGTGTTTATCCAGGACACCTCATCCGACACGGGTGCAGGGCTGGGCAGTTTGAATGAGTCCTCCTCTATTGTAGGCGGGTACGTGCGGGCGGGAAGTACCGGACTTGCGTTGGCGGTTGATCAAAACGTAACCACCGAGGGCACCTACGAAGCTCCAACAACTGATAACCAAGTACGTATCGGTACGCCAGCCAACATGAGGACGGGAACCTACGAACTCCATTTCCATAATGACTTGTTTGCCGCGAGTGCAGACTATGTTGTTATCACTCTTGGCGGTGCGACCAACATGGCCGATTTGCCCATTGAGATACAACTGGGTGCTGAGGTTGCGGTAATAGAGATGGCGGCTTCTGTGATTGACAATGCCTCCCTCGCTGCTGACGTAGGCTCTACTGCATATGCTACCAATATCATAGCGTTAGCAGTTCGGAAGGTTCTAGATGAGCTTAAGTTAGACCATCTGGTCGCCGTGGCAGATTCAGACGATCCCGTGGATGATAGTATCCTCGCCAAGATGGCTGCTACTGCGGGAGACTGGAGCGACTTTAGTGAGACTACTGATAGCTTACAATCCATTCGTGATCGGGATTCAACCTTTGCTCTTACAACCGCCGTATCCGACTGGGCCAGTGCAACCACAACGGTCTTCCGTCTGGATGCGGGTTCTACCAGTGATGACGCCTACATCAACATGGCGGTTGCGGTCACTGATGCGACCGATGGGATGATCGAGGTCCGTCGGATCTCAGATTACGATGGGTCGGATAAGGAGATTACGGTTCGGACCGCTTTCACCTTTACCCCTGCTGATAACGATGTGGTGGAAATTTCTAAGGAAACCTATGGAGGGGTAGAGAACGAGACCGCGGGTGCGGGTGCGTACTCGTGGGCCTTCACGATACGGGATACCAGTAGTAACGCTATTGAGGGAGCGAACGTTTGGATTAGTGCTTCCTCTTCTGGTTCCCCCGTGTATCGAGGGGGCTTGTCCTCCAATTCATTGGGGCAGGCGGCTGTCTGGTTGGATTACGGTACGTGGTACGTGTTCGCCACCGGGGCTGGGCACATGTACTCGCTGGACGGCACCGACAACGCGGTTACCCTCGCAGCGGGGAGTTCCTCGACGCAGTACTTTGATATCGGCACCCCCCTTACTGGCTTTACTGACAGCGAGGGCAACTCCGTTACGAGCCATGCCGATAGTTTCATATACCGTTCTATTCAGGAGATCAGACGGCAGGTTGATGAACCTTCTCTGAACTCGAAGTACACGGATGCTGTGCTAATCGACTACATGACGCAAGCCTACTCAGAGATTCTTAGTGAGCTGCAGCGTGATGCAAACGTACAGCTCGTCATGACCTCCTCTCATACCGTGGTTGCTGACCAGGACACTTACATTCTCCCGTCTACTGTGGGCAGGGTTGTGAGCGTGTACATCCAGAACGATGAAGGGAATCCCAAGGTGTTCCTGGGTCGTGACAGCAAGCTGTCCGCTTACGGTTCTCCCGTGATGATCGAAGAGAATCAGGTACGTGTGGATCTCTCCTACGTCTCTACTGGTGACATACTGAAGGTTGATTACATTCCTCAAGGGTGTGCTAAGCTGTTCGAGGGAGAGCCCGATAGTTACACCACCCTCACGATGGTCTCTGAGACCGCCGCACGCACGGGGAATATAGATACTCGATTGAACGCCTACGCTGGCTACATGATACGGATCCTTCCCGAATCTGTGGGTCAGGTAGAGCAACAACGTATCGTTGCCTCCAGTACCATAGCGGCAGGGAAGGTGACCTTCACCGTCGAGAACGCCTGGTCTCCTGCCCTCTCTGGGGATGCTTCGGGGATCACCTACGAGGTGTGTCCTCCGTTTGGTGAGAACCTGGATCAGGTGATTGCCTCCCGTGTAGGGCTCCGTATCTCAGGGAACGAGGGTTCCCTCAAGAGACAGAGGGCGATCTCCCTGGAGTATCAGGCTCAGATGCGTACTCTCCGGTTGATTTACGCAACGAAGGATGGGTATAGGGGAGGCGTTACTGACCGTAACGGCGTCCGTCGGAGACGTCATGGTCGTATCAATTATAAATAGAGTTATAAATAAGGTGGGTTATGGAGTCGTATCCGAGAAACAAGAGAACGCCCCAGCTGAGGAAGAGATTTTCCAGTGCTGTGAGCTCTATCTCCCCTCAGGGTGAGGACCTTCCTCCCCCCATTCCCCCCGAGCAGATACAATCACCTACCTCCCTTGACCGTGACAGTGGTAACCGCCTGGAAACAGGCCCCACTCACCAACCCCTCAATCCAGGAATCACCGCCCCCCAGCGTTCCCCTCGTACCAAAGAGGCCACCGCCGTCAACAACACCACGTCTCCTGTCTTCCTCTCAGGAACCACCTACCTGGTACGTGGCTCCCTTAACGATACCAACGGTACCGTAGATGCCATTCTTCATTACCCCTCGGGAAAGACCCCTACGACAGAATGTATCCCCATAATTAAGGTGGATGACCCTCTCACCTTTCAGGAGTACGACGGTAAATGGTGGTGCATCTCTCCTTACCTTATCAGCATCTATGACATCCCCGAACCGATTCCCACTACGACTACACCCGCCACAACTACGACCCCTCCGACTACTACCACCACTCCTGCTACGACAACCACCACTCCTCCTACGACAACCACCACTCCTGCTACGACAACCACCACTCCTCCTACAACCACCACCACTCCTCCTACAACCACCACCACTCCTGCTACAACCACCACCACTCCTGCTACGACAACCACCACTCCTCCTACAACCACCACCACTCCTCCTACAACCACCACCACGGAGGCTCCTGCAACTGAGTCCTGTGGAGTTTGTTGTGGGGGGATGAATGACTGGATTAGTGTAACGGGTTGTCATATGTGGCTGGGCCCGTGCAATCCTTCAAAGCCATTCTGTACAGATTATGTCCCCGACGACATTCCATGTAATGGTATAGGAGGTTGTGGTTCAAACTATGGAGAGTGCAGATGCTATTGGGGGCAGGGTTTCTGTTCTGATGAAGGGTATGAAGAGAAGGATTGTTTCGTTCCTATAATCTTGAATGAGTGTGAGACGTGCTTTGATTAATAATCTTGAAAGGATAGTATAGTTATGTTACCTTGCCAGGAGAAACATCCCAAAGAGGGTATCGTCACTTGCAAGATAGCGAGTGCCCGTATTGGTACGAAGATAGGGGGCTCCCTATTAGAATGTGAGGAATGTAAGGGGGTGAATGAGGAGATCATTGCTCAGCATGAACGGGCAGGGCTCATGATTGCAATAGCTACTCCAGAGGCTCGGATTAACGGGAAGGGGTTTGATAAGGTAGCTGCTGCGAAGAAGCTGATGGAGCCGAAGCACTTCCGTAAGGGCAAGGGGAAAGATTACGCAGAGGCGACCCTCCGGAAGTTAATCCTCCGAGGTGTGGAGTTAGGTGCAGACCCTGCGGTGTTGGTTGATATCACGGAACAGTTAAATCTCTAGGAGACTACACACATGACAGCATTTAAAGAGGAGTTACAGGCTGCGATTCAAGCACGAAGAGAGGGAAGAGCTCCTTCTGTTGTTGCTATGGGGGCCCGGTACATGATGAACCGAACGCAGAGGATGCTTCTCCGGGCAATGGGAAAAGATACTGCTCTTTCAGAAGAGGAAAGGACTCGGCGGCTGGGCGTGTGTAAACGCTGTGATCTCTCCTCTATAGAAGAGAGCGGGACAATTCGTTGTCCTCTTTGCGGGTGCTCTATGCAGCAGAAGCTTAAGGATAACTTCATTCGTTGCCCTCATCCGGAGGGGAGCCAGTGGGTGAGAGAACAAGGGGGCATGGTAAGCGTGATTATCCCCATTTATAAGGAAACCCCCGCTCACGTAGAGAAGACTATTGACAGTGTTTTGGAAAATGCCCGAGGGCTTGTTGAGGTTATTGTCGTGATCGACGGCCAGGGAGATACCCCAATCAGCCGGGAGGAGGTGCGGGTGGTTAGACTGCATAAGAATTACGGAGAACGATACGCAGTTAATCGTGGGGCGGAGGTGGCTGCTGGTGAATTCCTGTATCGGATAGACGGTCACTGCAATGTAGTGACTAAGGGGTGGGACAGTAAGTTGAAGGAAGTCTGTGGTGACTCCTCCATCGTTACCTGTTGTCTGGGAGCTATGGTAGCTGACACATGGGAGCTGATTCCTTACCATAATTACCGGTTGGTTTCCTTCAATCAAGACCTGGAGGAAAAGTGGGATGATCCTCAGCATCCTGTCAGGAAGACTATGGTGTGTGAGGACGTGTATGAACAGATGTGTTTCACTGGGTGTGGGTGGATGATTAGAGCAGACTACTACAAGGAGCTTAAGGGCCATGACGAGAGCCTCTACCCTATGGGCAGGATAGGTCCAGAGTGGAGCCTGAAGGTTTGGTTGACCGGAGGAGAAGTCCTTTATCATGACGGTGTGATTTGTGGTCATGTCTTTACAGAGGCCAATCCCGACGGGTCGTATCCTTTTGATAAGGAGAAGAGTGTCGGATTTCTGCAAACTTCCCGAGCCTTGTGGGATCGCTGGATCACGAGCCGACAACCTGGACAGAGGTACAGTGTGGACTGGCTTTTAGGACGGTTCCATCCTGTTCCTGGATGGGAGAGTGTTGATCGAACCCGTCTGCCATATGAGGTGAGATCATGAGTGAAAGGATTCTTCTCATAGGAAATGGACCGAAAGCTACAGAGCAGGACAGGGGCGTGGAGATTGACGCCTTTAAAGGGAGCGTAGCTCGTTTTAATAACTATACTACAAAAGGGTACGAGCTTCAGGTTGGGTCTCGCTGTGACATCTGGATTACCTTGAGCAACTTTTCCTCCCCTGGAAAGCGATCCCATAAAGCGGTTTACCTGTGCCGGGAAGATAAGAAGGAGAAGCTCCTTCAGATTCAGAAGACCTTAGGAGAAGGTGCCTTGCTGATTCCCTCTAGTGCCCGAAAGGAGACGGCTCTCTTGATGGGGCATAATCACCCTTCTACAGGGGCAATAGCTGTCAGGTATTTTAGTCAACAGGGATGGGATGTTTGGGTGTACGGATTTGATTACCTTGACCCTTCTCGACTGCATCACTACAATAAGGATGGTGCTGACCGGGGGCCCTGGCATAGTTTCGAGAAGGAGCGTGCTCTCTTTGAACGATGGCATAAGGAAGGAAAGGTTCAAGCCTTTTCAGAGGAGAACTCATGAGTGATGGTGATAAAGTAAAACTGGAGTACTTGTTTAAGGGGTTGGCGATGGACTCCCAAACCCCCGCGGTCATGCTGCCTCCCGGTACGTGCAGCCGCCTCTATGGGGTGGATGGACGGTACACGAACTCTCTCCGTAAGTTCCCCGGCATGGTAGAGGTAGATGATGTAACTCCTGGGGCAACTAACAACTTTAACATCACTCAGTTTCGGTGTCTCCCTTTCCAGTATGATTCCGATACGATCTCCGCTGCCTTCTTCCTGCAGATACAAGACGGTGACAGTCCCACCACCGCTAACCGGCTGTACTACCAAACTCAGAACCGTCGTTGGTCCCTTTCCTCATATACCGTTACCGACAAGGATGATAGTGCCTACGCCTACGATGACATCATGGACATCACCAGCAATGGGTCGTTCCTCTATATCTTTAGTGAAACTGACGAGCCGATCGTCCTCTACAATGTGGCAGGCACCATAACCAAGGAGGAGATGGGTCCTCAGTTCCTCACTGCTGAACTGAATACCCCCGCTTCCACTACTGAGAAACCAACAGGTGGGTACCTGAACCATCGGGGTGTGTACCGGATTGCTGTCCGCCTCTATGACCCTACCCGTAAGGTACATACCGACCTGTCGCCTGTCCTTACTCAGACAATGGATGACTACACCACGGGTGAGAACCGTTCGCTAGAGTTTTCCTGGTCACGGCCCGCCTCCGCAACCAACTATACCACCCTTGAGGTGTACAGAACGATCAACCTTAATGGTCCCCTGGATGTGTACCAGGGCGGTGTGTTCTTTAAGGAGAAAACCTACACCACCATCACGAGTCCTCAAACTGTCACCGTAGGTACCCTGCCAGACACGGCGTTGGTCCTGCAGGATGTGTTTGATCCTTGGGCCGACTCAGTGGAGGACCCGCCGCAGTCGGGCGTGTGTCACTTCTTCCAGGGTTCCTTATTCTCTGGTCAAGACCCTGACACAGACAACGGGGTTGGTCTCCGCTGGACGAATCCCTTTAAGACCTCCACTGAGGAGTTCGGGGATGAGTACAGTTACGCCGGAAGTTCTGATGATGGGAAGGTGATGGTCTTCGCTGACACGGGGGAGGACCTCTTCGCCGCTACCTCCAGGATGATTTACCATATCACTAAGGATAACGGGGTTGTTTCGATCAACCGAACATGGAAGGACATGGCTCCAGTGAATGCTCACTGTTTCCTGGCGGCCAAGCGTGCTCTCTTCATGGTCACCTCCCAAGGGGTGATGAGGATCGACGCATCCAGTGGGGCAGTGGGGGCCTATTCTGCCCTACATGGGGTATTGTTTGATGATTGGGGTGGGGCATTGGACGATTTGTGGATGGCCTACGACGCCCGGATGGGTTGTATATTTGTCCTTAACACTGACAAGAAAGAGATGATTTGTATATGGGAGCTCTCCAATCGTGTGTCCTTGCTGAAAAACTGCCCGTATCGTGGGTGCTGCACCGGTCCCGGCTACGAGAAAGACGCTCAGAACCAGGCGTTCTTCATTGACCGTACTGGTCGTATCGTTACGCCAGACTACCAGAACACCGGGGAGGGCACCATGCTGGGCCTTTCTTCCACCGCGGGCCTCACTACCACCTCCGACGGCTCTGGATCTAATGAGCTGATCGTCTCAGGAGCGGAGTTCTCAGAGATACATTACAACATCTACATCCTCAACGGCACCGACGCGGGGAAGTGGGCCTGGGTAACCGCCGCCAGCGGGGACAACCTTACGGTCACCGGCATAGGTGATCAACCAGCGGGTACCCAATTCACTCGTGATCCTGTGTTCATGGCCGCCCGCATGTGGCCCTTCACTCCAGATGAGCGTCCTGCCTTTGGTCGAAAGATACTCTCCGGAGTCACCGTGCATACGGCGAAAGCTACCGACTTCACGAGTCGTGTCGATAACTTCATGCGGGTGGGAGCCTATCGGAATAGTGGGTCCTCCTTGCAGGGAGCGAAGAGCATTACGATTGATAATAACAACAACCCCGCCAACCAGGCAACCAACTTAAGCGTTGACGGAATCGTCCTGGAGCCGTATATTGAACAGGTCAGTGGAGATACGGACATTGAGTTCGTTGGTCTCCAGCTAGAAGGAACCGTAGTTGATACCGAGGAGGTAACCTAATGGGTATGACGAGTAAAATTACATCTCCTATAGGGCGTAAGAAGTTCACTTTTGAGAGTCCTACAGGGACTCCCCAACCCTTTGGATTTGGGGCGCCCTCCCTCCAAGATGATGGCATGGGAGGGGAAGGTCTCCCCTCTCAGCAGGGGTATGGAACAACCACAAATCCACAGAACGCAGGCCCTGGATCGAGATATGCCCGAATGAAAATGGCAGCCTCCCTCGCAGCGGGAAAGAGGAAGGAGCGTGCAGGTACCTTACCCGCCGCTCTTGGAACACCTAAGAACACCGTAATGGACAATACCTTCAGCTACGGCGGGGGCGCAGGGTATGCACCCGCTGCCCGTGACACTCAGAACCGTATGGGTGGGTCCATTCAGCAACAGCAGGGGGTGGCGGAACAGAACTTTGCAGCCAATGCAGCCATTGCAAGTCGAGCTAAAGGGCAGAGGACTCTCATGGGGCAGCAGAAGACAGGAATGGACACCCCTGGAATGAAGCCAATGAGTACGATACGAGGGATGGCACAAGGAGGTACAATGCAACGGAATCAAGGAACAAAACAAGCTATCGTGGGTGAGGGTGGGGAACCGGAGCTGTTGACAGTGGATAAGAATAAAGTAGATGTCTCGCCTCTCAGTCAGGTGATCGCCAACAAGCAGAAGACCACCCCAGGATCCTCCTTTACCATGACGGGCCCAGGAGGGAAGACCATCGCTCAGCACACCACTCCAGGGAAGACCCGCTACGATGTGGGAAAGGGCTTTGAGGATTGGTTGGCCGCCACCATGCGTGACATGGGTATGGCTCAAAAATCCCTTGACGAGAGGAAAGCAAACGAACAAAACGCTCTTGGGATCATGGGGGGAAATCAGTCCATGATCGACGCGACCCGCTCCAGGGGTACTGAGAGCAGAGATTTTATGACCGGCTTCATTGGCCAGGGCATGGAGGGCCTCGCAGGGAAAACCGATGAACTCCGTGGCCAGGCTGATGCTGTCGGACAGGCTGGGTCTGCCGCCCGTGCGTCTGCAGAACGATCACAGATGGGAATCGACCAAACCGCTGAACGCCTCATGGGTCAGGGTGAGGGGGGTCTCACGGAGGCCCGTGGTATGCGTGACGATCTCTCCCAACGTGCTGAGGAGCTACGTGCAGAGGGCCTCGCCGCCCACACGGATACCGCCGCAGCCAAGGCGTCCATGATCGCCCAGGGCGTCCGTCAGAGAACCGATTCACAGATGCAGATGGAGCTGGAAGAGTCTGGGGCTGCCCCCGGCTCCCCCCAAGCTCGGGCCATAACCTCCCGGTGGAATCATGTTGGTCAACAGCAGATGTATGGGGCCACCGTTCAAGCGGGTACTGAGTACAATGACATGCATGCCCAGTTACATGCTGCCTTCGCGGATGACGTGCTGGGGGCGATGACCAGTGGGATGAACGCTGTCACCCAGGCACGACAGATCGCCGTTCAGGCAACCGCACAGGCTGGTCAGTTGAAGGTCGCTGGTGCCGAAGTCAGCCTCAAGGCTCACCAGATGAACGTCGCTGCTCAGCAAGCCAAGGGTCAACTGTACCAGGCAGCCACCCAGTTAGATACCGCCGCGTTCCAGATCGCTGGTCAGTTACATACTGCTAACGAAGCGTCCTTCCGTGCCATGGACCTCGCCCTGACGCAATCAGAGATGGCGAACAGTACCCATATCGCGGACATGACCCGGAACCTGAACACCAGTTTCATCCAGATGGCCCCCGTAGTAGCGAACATCATCTCTGCCTATCACCAAGAGAATGCCCGGTTGGATGCCGAGGAGGCCCAGGCCGGTGAGACCATGGCAGTAGGTACCAACAATAACGCCTCCAAGCGACAACCCTCCTCCCGTAGATCTTCCAGTCAAGGTAGCGGGAGCAGCGGCAGTGGCAGGACAGGTCGGCAACCAGCGTCTCGCCAACCTGCCTCTCCCCGAGGTACTCCGGCCCCTGTTTCCAGCCCGTCTGGGCAGAACGCAGCCGGGGCACCGTCGAACTATGAACCGAGCTTTCCATATCAGTAAGGAGACATAACGTGACTTCAATGAATAATCCGATGGCGATCAATACTCAGATGGGCATGCCCTACACCCCTCCTCAACAGGAGCAAGGGGGTGGTCAGATAGCTCAGCAGTGGCTGGCTCAGAGGGGCCAGGAGAAGCTGGTCAACCGCCAAGCCGAGCACGAGATGCGTGTCGCGGAGCTGGATGATCGGTTCAAGCGTGACGCCATGGCTGTGCAGGGTGAGTGGCAAGGGAAGCAGATGGACTGGATGGATGTGATGTTCGATAAGAACCTCGCTGAGGGCCGGTTCCGTTTCGATTCCCACGTCAAGAGCCAGCAGGAACAGATGACCTTCCATAAACTTCAGTGGGCTGAGTCCATGAAGTACACTACAGAGCTGGCAAAGCAAGCCCAAGAGCGGGGTGATAAGATGATCAACATGATTGGGGATTTGGGGAAGCAGCTTACTGAACAGATTACAGCGAGAGGGCAGGAGCAACAAATCCAAAATAACATACAGGAGGTGACAAGGGCTTCCATGGAGGTGAGCTCCCCTGATGAGGCAGTGCGGTTCATTGACGGACAGCAGGTTGGGAAACTTATTAAGCATCATGGTGGGGTGGAGGGGTTGAAGGCAGCGTTAGTGGCAGGAGACATAAAGGGAACAGAACTTCGGATGTTGCGGGCTAGTGTAGACGCTCTCGTGGAGGGGGCTCCGGACGCTTGGGACAATTGGTTTAAGAATCCGGAAGCCCGCAAAGCTATCGAGAAATTAGTACGAAGTGATAAGGGTGTAGCAAAGCTGGCAGAACTTAAGACTCGCCTCGCCAACAATCAAGCCCCTTGGGGGGAATTGGAAGAGGCCGCTAAGGGGATGACCTCCCCCTCGGGGATGCGGAGCATGGCTCTTGCAGCAGTGTACCCGGCAGCAGGAGCCGCTGCCTTGGCCGCTCATAAGGCCCCCCGTAAACTTGGAGCAGCAGGGTACAGCTTACTAAAGCACTTCTTCTGGAATGAACGGTCCCCTATCTCCGATGAGGATACACAACTCCTTGATCTCCTGGAAAAGGAAGGGGTTACTGATGACCAGATGAAGAGTCTGTTGGAGTACACTGAGAAGATCGAGTCACTCTCTGCATTACAAGAGCATCTGGAGTTTGGGGCTAACCCTGCCAAGATGGACCCAGAAGGGGCAAAGGCATTATTGGCCATGCGTCAGGGGGCTTGGTTAGACCAATCTCAGGATGCCCTCTTGGCGTTTCTACGTCCCTACGAGGGTGATCCCCCAACGATGGATGAACTGAGCGAGTATCTGGCTAACGATTTCACCACCACTAATGAGGAACTACAAGGAAGTGGGATAAACTTGTATGGCCCCCGAATTTCTAATTTAGGAGAATGATTATGTACATGATGGGATTCGCTATTTCCGGGATGCTGGCCCTGGCGTTGAAGATAGGCATGGGGGTGTGGGGTGCCGGAGAGATATTCAAAGCGTACGGTAACATCCAACGTGCCCTCGGCGGGAAGGGGACTCCAGAGCAGGAGGCCCAGCTCGCCCAGATACAAGCGAGTGTAGACGTGGAGCAGTACAAGGCTGATGGAATGAAGGAACTCCAGCATTACATGGAGAAGGAGGCGAAGTCTTCCGGTGAGGACCTCCAGTTCCAGCAAGAATTACAACCTCAGCGGGAACTTAAGAACTTCCTGATGCAGAAGGCCCTCTCCATGCCTAAACCAGAAGAGGTGGGTATGATGGGGATGGCGACCGCCAACCAACTGCAAGCTCCCCCCCTGGTGGGCTCA
>Ga0222679_1000379_pt1 | contig 16633 bp, 45 predicted proteins | sample AntAcemetagen939_FD_179843 | JGI IMG/M metagenome (GOLD analysis project Ga0222679, IMG submission 179843) | Saline water microbial communities from Ace Lake, Antarctica - #939 | ecosystem: Environmental > Aquatic > Non-marine Saline and Alkaline > Saline | place: Antarctica: Ace Lake...
GGCATTATTAATTCTCCTTTAGTTCTGTCATTTCTTCAATATCTAAATATAGTCTATCTAACTCATCTCTTAACATTCCACCGATATAGTGACGTTTTTCATCATCTTTTTCCTCTTCGATAATCTTAATACCTTTATTTAATCTTTTACAATCATGAAGAAGTTTCAATTTATCAGTTTTATTTAATCCCATTTTCTTATCCTCTTCTTTAAGTATAGCATATTGTTATGCTCTTTGTCAAGAGATAATATCATTTATCTATACTTATATTTCCTTTTTTATCAATATCAATCTTTAATGTTTTTTTATTGTGACTTTTATATTCTTTCATCAATTCTTTTCTGGTTAATTCTGTTGCTCCAATGGATTTGATATTTTTTTGTTTCATATATTCTAAAAATTCTTGTTGCATCGATTCGCCTGGTTTTTTGCCATTTGCTTTTGCCATATTACAAATTTCTAAATAATCATCTAATGTTATTTTCCATAAATGATTCATAAATTATCCTTTGTAAATTATAAATAGTCCACAAACTCCTAAAACGCCATAAGTAACAAAATCAACTTTTAATAAATAATATGTTTTATTTTTCCATTTAAAAATAAAGGTTCCAAAATCACGCCAACTTATTAAAGAGTAAACTAAAACAATTACTAATGCTCCCAAAATATAAACAATCCAATTTCCTTTTAAAATAGGAACAATTAAAAACGATAAAGAAATTAAACACCCAACGGTTCCTCTTGTAAAATAATCGGCAACCTTATGTGCTTTTTGTCTATCAAAATATTTACGAAAAAACATAGTAAAAAATCTGCCTATTGTTGAACCAGAATCAGTGTTTACATTTTCTGGATAGTTATCATCTGGTATTCCATATCCACAAGACAACCATCCAGCCATACTCATTAACATAATCACCCAAAAACTTTTTAAATAAATAAAAGCACTTACTGTAAAAATAACAGGAATACAAATTCTTCGCCAAGACTTACTTGTACCAGAACTTCCAGCAAACGCACCAAGAAATCCGATAACAATAGCTAAAGAACTACCTACTATTTTTGATAATATATTTTTTAATTTACTCATTACACAATCTCATTTTTATCTTTTATTTTTCTAATATATTGTTTATCTTTTACATCTAATTCAGCATCTAAAGTATCGTTTAAATCTTTTCCAGATTTTCTAGTTTTCTGAATTGCTTTAATTAATCTTTTTCCTACAGTTGTAGCAACTCCGAATGTGCCTTCTATTAATCTACCGCCAATAAGTCCTAGCAATGATGGGCATAGAAATAGTAGTGCTACTATAATCCAAAAAGACATTCCCATTAAACCATTAAAAAAGTTCTTAATTCTTTCAACAATAGTCATTTTTCTTTCAACTTTTTGATATCCTTCTTCATAATTGTAATAACCTTTAGAGCAGTAAGTCATATCTCCAACTTCATTAAACTTAGCTTCCCCTTTACATACAGCTTTTGCTTTTGACTTATCAACGCTTTGTGGAACTGTGTTGGGTGTGTCAAATGAAAGACGTGGAAGTAAACTACACCCAGTCAAAGTAAAGCATATCAATAACAATAGCATGAAAATCTTTATATTTTTCTGCATGATACATATTCTCCTTTTTTATTTCGTGTTCTTTCTTTATTTGATTTAATTGCATGTTCTGCTGATTCAATAAACATACAATTATTATATTCATAATGTCCATCATTATCTTTTCTGTCGATACTAGGTTTAATCATATTTTCTGCGTTATCTCTTAACCACAAACGCTTCAATTCAGATAATGTAATTATACATTTAATTCCTCTACCACCGTAACAATAAAATCTATCGTTATTAGTATTTAAACATCTTTGATGAATAGATATTAGAGTTCTTACCCAAGGATTGGTTTTATTATATTGTAAATTTCTTTTCATAATTTCTTCTTTATTGTTTAAATAAAATGTTTTTGCTCTTTCACTTCGACATTGCTTACATCTTCTATTGCCTTTATGAAAATCGCTAACGGTCTTTTCCTTTTTACAGGTGCAACATTTCATTTTTTATTCTCCTTAATCTTAACAACATTACCATCTATTCCATAATCTGATATTATTTCTTCTAGCATTTTTTTTTCTCATATCCTCACTCCTCCTTGTTGTTCCTTAGTTAGCAAATTACTTCGTATGTTACTTTTGCCTTTGGATTAATAATCCTCATTACTTCTGCCATCTTTTCTCTAGTGTCTTCTTGGTCAAAGTTAAAAGTTTTATCATCTACTTTAATATTAAATCCATCATATAAATCTTGTATTTCTATCTTCATATCCTCACTCCTTAGTCAGTTCATCTTGTTTAGAGCATATTGCTTTGGCTAGTAACAAACTTCTTTCATCTTTCATCGCTATAATTATATTGTCATATAAAAACACTCTTACCTTCTCCTCATCTAACCGAGTAATCTCTATAATTTTATGAGCTATTAAAGATGCGAAAGTTGATGAAAGTTCTTTATCTTCACAAATCTTATACCTCTTTAACTCTTCTTTAACTATCTCTCTTATCTTATTTTTCATATCTCCCTCCTGTTCCATAATTCAGTTAGTTCTTTTTCGGATAAATTGGAACTATTGAAACCATCTCCACATTTCTTGCAATAAATAGAACTTTCTCCCATAAAATGATTGTCTCTTCCCATCGGTTCGTAATAATACTCTGCCTTCCCTCCACAGAAAGGACAAGATTTCAGTAGTATTTTATCGCCTAACATTTTTTTTCCCATATCCTCACTCCTTAGTCAGTTACAACCTCATAAGTTTGTTCAAATATATCTGGCTTACAGGAATAAAATTCTCCCTGCACTCCTTTAATTATAAAAACGCCTATATTTACTCTCATAACACCTTCTAATGTTTTTATATTTGGATAATTCAATGTGTTATCAAAGTTTGGTTTTATAAAGTTTTTACATTCTTTGTGATTATCTCCTGTGAACTGAATTGCTTCAATCACTACTGGTTTCTTTCTGTATTTCATCTCACCCCTCCTTAGTCAGTTCATCTTGGTTAGAGATTATTGTTTTAGCGACATCATTAGTCGTAACAGCCCAAGTATTTGGTCGTTGATGTAATTCTGCAACAGCGTTCCTTACCTTTGTGTAGTCTAACCGAGTGGCTTGGTGGATTGCGTTAATAGCATCAACTTGACACAAGTTACCTTCTTGAATATCCTCTACTATCTCTCTTATTTTATCTTTCATATTCATCACTCCTTAATGATGCTCTGTTCTATTTTTTGTTAATAAATATTCTTCACTAATACTTTTTAAAACTTTTCGACCAATACGCAAATTAGTTTCTTCCTTTAAAGATTTTACAACACAACCTTCTTTAATTTGATATGCAACTTTAGATTTTTGTATATGTATAGTATTAAATATAGATGATGTGTTTCCATTAGTATAAATTTTTACTTTGTCTTCATTATATTTACCTTTAAATAACACTGGCACAATTGGCAAATTTCGTTCACTACAAAATTTCGTAAATTCATCATAGTCTAAATATTTTTCTTTATATTTAACATCAAAGAAAATAACATCAATTTTATCTTGTAATCCATAATTTAATTCTTGAATTCTTTTTCCATAAATTTCACCATAAATTATATAATCTTCAGGAATAATTTCAGCTAATTTATATTGTTGTGCCATCTGCCCATAAACATCTGTGCCATAAAAATTACCTCTGCGACCAAATGCTAATTGTACATTATGACTTCCGTAAACAAATTCATATTCTCCGAATATTTTTAATATCAATCGTTGCCAAAAATATTTTGTGGGTCTTTTTAAATTCCCTGCTCTGAAATTAGTTCCATGAATTTTTTCAGTTATAACAACTGCATCATCTTCTTTAAACACACTCTGAAAATTTTTCAAGTTTTCAATATCTGTATAACGCACAAATAAAGGATTGCTATTTTTTTTAGGTTTAAAAGTATCTTTAATAATTCCTAAACTTTTACGAATAAATCTTTTAAATGTGATATCGCCTTCTTTATATTTTAAAAACACATCTTTGATTGTTTCTTTAGGTTTTTGAGAATAAGAAGCTTCAGGCGGTTCATATTTCTTAATACCCATTTTATCTGCTACATTTGCTCCCTCTTTCCATTTTTCACCTTCAGGAATTGGCAGACATAACCCCTGCGAAATAACACCTCTAAGCTTAATTGTTCGTACTCTAGCACCGTTTCGAAGATATTCTAAATTATATTTTTCAGCCAATTCCTCTGGCACAATAGAATCTGGTGAAATAAAGACTACTAAATCATTCTCTTGAAAATCTTTTAATCCAATAATACAATTCCATCCCATATCATAAAAAGAAGCAATTCTTAATCTATCTGCATTTGGATGCGGAATAATTTTTTCAATACGAGCAACTGGTATAATTAATTTTGACATTTTATTTTTCCTTAGTGAACTTTTTATTAAAACATAACGCTCGAATAATATATGCACTATGTGTTCTTAACCATTGTTCTAACGGCGTCAATGGTCTTGGTGTAGATAAATAAATCTCAATCGGTGTGGATTCTATTGGTTTAAAATCATCTATCATCTTTCAACCCCTTTATACAAGTATAGCATATTGATTCATGGTTTGTCAAGTAAATAAACAGATATTAATAAGAAAATACGCCATATTATTACAAAAATTACATAACATATTGACATGATTACAATAATAGGAATTATTACACATATTCTCACCAATAATATGAAAAGAATTGATATTTTCTCTAAATGTACGTCTAAATATGCTCTAATTCTCTCTAGGTTAGCTCTCATTGGACGTTCTCCTGTTATATAGTATTCCCACACTGTTTTTTGTTTTAGTGTCTTAAATCGCTTTAAAAATCGATGGCGAAACGTATTTGTTTTTTGAACACATTTTCTGGCATAAATATATTTTTAAATCAATCAGAAACGCAGTTTCTGAAACAAGAAAACCGCTTCTGGTTTTCGCAGTTTAAAAAAATGGGCTGTTTTATTCTTAATATTTCTTTATTATTATTGTCAGTATAGTAGCTAATCTCTTGTATAGGCTATCTAGTGTCCTTTTGGTTGTCTAAATAGCGATATCCATTTAAATGAAATCTATCAGCCGACCTAAATCCATTATGTGTATAATAATCCCTGTCAATATCAACATATAGATTTTTAACTAACTCTTTTTTAGCTTTTTTAATGGTGTTTGGGTTCATTTTCATGTCATCAGCTAAAGTGTTTATACTTCTATAGAATTTATCACCCAATCTATTCTTTAATTTACACAAATGTAAATATAACAGTTGGCTTGATTTATTCATCTTTAAAAACTTATATTCTTCCAAAACATTATGTGGAAATGGAAAAAAATTTGTTTGTTTCATTTTTGTCTCCTTCTTTTTTTCATTTCTGGACATCTTCTACAATTATCAGATGAGCCACAAGCGTTCCAATATTTACATCTAATGTTTCCACCCAAAAAACTTTTTTCTTCTATCTTATTCATTTTCATATTATACACCTTTCTTATATTTTATTTTTTTGTATGCTTCATGAATCTCATCAATATCTGTTTCTATATATAGTCTGGTTGTTTCAAGGCTTTTATGTCCTAGTATTATTTGGAGATGGTCTACTCGTATACCTTGTTCAACCATAAATTTTGCACCGGCACGTCTTGTTGTGTGTGGTGTGATATGTTTCTTGTATTGTAATTTTTCATTAATAATTCGAAACATATATTCTATATATTCTTTTTTAATATTAAAAACATAATTTGTTTGTGATTGATTTATTAATTCAATTATATCATTTTTTATACTTTCATGTAAAAATGTTATTCTATCTTTATCTCCTTTTCCGCTTTTTATGCTTATTTTCATTGTGTCAAAATCAACATCTTGTTTTTTTAAATTTATAACTTCGCCTTTTCTCATCATTGATAAAATCATAAATCTAAAAATTGTTTCTCGTTTTTTACTATCTCTAAATAGTTCTGGAAAATACGGAAGTATTTCTTTTTCAATTTCTTCTTTTGTTAAACTAGACATGTTTTTTCTAATAATTTTTTTTGATTTTGGAAATTCTAGAATAACTTTAGTGAAATTTGCATAATGTTTGAAACTAGATATACTTACATTAAAAGATGTTTTTCTTCCGTGTGTTATACAATTAGTTAAAAAAGAATTCACATTATCTTGATTAAACTCATTATATTTACTAAAAAATTGTTTTAAATATTTAGTATATCTATCAGCAGTTTGAAGTGAACCAACATGTAATTTTAAATGGTTTGTGAAGTTTTGCATGATTACATCCTTCGTTTATTTAGTTCAACATTGATATCGTACATAGTTAATAACACTTCGGCTAGACTAATACCTTTTTCATGTTCATCATATTTAAAATGTCTTTTTCTGTATATTTGTCTTAATGCTGTTAATACCAGTGGTGATTTTTTTGATATTTTTTTTCCTTTGATAAATTCTAAATCCCATATTGACATTAGTTTACTCATATTTAGTTCCTTTCTAATTGTATTAATAAAAGTTTACCTTTTTCAGTTATTTGTCGTTTGTTAGATATTGTTATTAATTGTTGAGATATTAAAAACGATTCGATTGTATGTTCGTATGTTTTCGGTTCAACATTTAAATATTTTGCTAGTGATGTTTTTCCTGCACCACCAACTTCTTTAATATAGTTAAGTAAATCAATATCCCTATGGGTCAGTCCATTTTGTATGATGTTGTTATTTCTTTTAACATCACCCCAATTGTTAATGTAAATATATTCTCTTAACAGGCTTAATCCCATTCTTGGAACGTTTCTACAATTGCTTGCTATCTCTAAAAGAATATCATCCGTAACAACTTCATTTTTATAATCTTTATTAATAAACTGATTAAAAATTTTCATCAATTCTTCATTTTTATAATTTTCTAAATCAATCTGTAATGGAAATCTTTGAATCAATGCGGATAAATTTTCAGCGATATTACCCTTATGTGTTGTTGCCATAATCATTGTGAACGGTTTAATTTTTATTCCTGAAATTTTATATTCTTCTAAAATTGGTAATAAGAATGTTCCTATTTTAGTTGAGATTCTATGTGCTTCATCTAAGAATAAGATACCACCGTTTGCTTCAACGATTTTATCAACAAGTTGTTGTTCACTTTTAATCTCCCCGGCAGTACAAGTAACAAAATCCTTGCCCAGAATATTTGCTAAAATATTGGCATAAACTGTTTTACCACAGCCAGCCGGAGCAGATATAAAAGTGTTAGGGAAAACCTCATTAAATTTTTTACAACCTTTGATATAACATAATGCTCTTTCTTTTGCTTTATCTTGTCCAATATATTCTTCAAATTTAGTTGGCCTGAAAGAAGTATTACCTTCTCCTTTTGCTACGCTAGATGTATCTAAAATTTCTGGTTTTAGAATAACTTCTAACGGTGATGAAGTGTCTTTTTCGTGTGATTCATCAACAACTTCACCTTGTTCATCTATAACTTTTTGTATATCGTCTATTGTGTCTGATAAAAAACTCATATTTCTCCTTTAGTTGCCCACTCTGCCATGAATTGCTCTTTTAATTCCTTTTTATGATGTGGATAGTCATGTTTATTTAAATAGATTTTTAAATGAAAATCTAAAACCAATTCTTTTTCATATTTTTCTGCAATCTCAAGTTCACGTTTAGTATAATTAACTGTTATCATATTATTCCCATCCTTTCGCACATTCTAATCTAATGCTAAATTTTGATTTTAATTTATAAAAAGAAAATCTAAATAACCAAAAAGATTTTTCTATATAAATATAATGTTTAGATTTTTTCATTTTTATCCTCAAGATTTAAAATTTTTAATGTTTCAAAATATATTTTTCTTACCTTTATTCTTGTTATTGGATTTGAATATGTTGTATCAATCATATCAAATGTTTGTTTCTTTCCCAACTTCTGAATATTATTAAACATAGTTTCAATCCATAAAAAATTGTCTGTTGTTATAACCTTTGATGTGTTTAACAATTCGTGTTTACATCTAGGACATTGAATTATCGGTGTATCTTCGGTTGAATAAAATTCATGCAGACAACGCTTGTTTTTACATATAAATTTTTCAGACATTATATTAACTCCTTTATATTTTTGGAACATATCGTAAATAATAACCTTCATCAATTTTCTTTTGAGCAAAATTAGTTAGTTCTTTAACACTTGTTGATGAAAAAATAACATTGTTTTTATAATGTATTTCATAGATTTTTCGTCTGTTGATATTAAACGTTTTAAGTTCTATTGGATTAATCATATTATTCCTTTATTTATAAAAGTATATTCTTCCAATTTTTATTGTTAGTATATTATGCCATGTTTGAATTTTTTCATCTTCTAATCTAAAATACAATGCACCATTTGTGATGTCAATTAAAGTGTTTATATTCTTTGCTAGATGTAGTGAAGTTTCTCTGCATTTTTTATCTTCAAAAATTTTATCTTTGTTTATATTTGTATATCCGTAATATTGATTCTTTTTTGTAATAATTTCATAAGCAGTTTTGTTATATTGTACCATTCTGTTTTGGATAGTGTTTGCTACGCCTTGCATGGCGATATTACCCATTGAACACATTTCGGCACATATAACTTTTGCAACTATGATGTTTTGTTTCTCTTTATGATGTAAATAGGCACAACATATCGTAACAGATATAAATACAATTGTCAAAGTGATAGACATGGCAATATTTAAAAAGTTATTTAACGTCTTAAAAAACATTATTATCCTTTCTGTTCTAATTTAAAAATAAATGGTAAAGTAAATATTACAATCAACATACAACCTATTAATGTACCAAACGCCATATTTAACGATACACAAAAACCACCTGCAAAGTCTGATATTGCGTTGCCAATCCCGGCTCCGAGTAAAGCACCGCTTAACCCTTTGACTCTTGTTTTTAAAGTATATTTTGTTTTACTTAATAAACATTCAAGAGTATTATTAATCCAATCTTCAATAGAAAAACCTAAGATTGCACCACCTACTAATATACCATTGTCAATAAGTCCAAACCCGATTTCATTTATCATAAACGCCCTTATTTTTATCAAATTCGTTTTTCGCTCTATCTATAATTTCTCCAACATAATTAATATCTAAATCCATTTCATCAGATAAATCTTTTAAAACTTTTACTGTAAATCCTCCGACTGTATCTATTTCAGAAATTAGTCTTGCAAATTGAATATAATTATTATCCCACATTACATTTTGTTCGGCTGTTTGACTCATATTATTTCCTTTCGTTTTATAAAGTATAGCATGTTTTTTTCATTTGTCAAGAGCATCATACTCTCTCCTTTTAATTAAATATATTATAAGTCTAAAGAGTTCAATCTTTCTTCAAGCTTTCTAATTTATGACTTCTGTTTATCGAAACTTTCAGGGGTCTTAAGTTGCTATAATGAAAGCATTTCTTTTGTTCATTTTCTTTTGTTAAATCAAAATATTTACATGGAACTCTATGGTCAATTTCCCAATAATTTCCGTAATTATCCCAACTCATATTTGAAGTGAATTGAGATTGTAAATGTTGTATTAAATAATCTCTATCACATGCAAGTAAGTTATATAAACTACAACACTTTTTATGTAGAAGATAATTCATTCTATTTCGTAAATTAAGTGCTATTCTTCCATTAATATTATTTTTAATATATTTTGTAGCCTCTATCACATGCCTTTTTTTAACATGAGGTTGTTTTCGATATGCCTTTATTTTCTCAATATTATTTTTATAATATTTTTTCATTTGTTCTTTAATCTTTTCTTTATTTTTTTTCTGATAATCTTGTTTTTGTAATAATATGTTTTGTCGATTTAATTTATAGTATATTCTATCATATTGTTTTTTTTGTAATGTAGTCATATTAAAATCTCGTATCTATTCTTATGATACTATCATTTACAATAACATCATATTTCTTTATTTGAACATTCTCTAATGCTTCTTGATATTCAGAAGAATTTAATTTTTCTTCTAATAGTTTAAGTCTATTTTGATTTTTTAATATTTCTTTTGTTTCCCAAGAGTCGCCAAAACTAAATGTAAATTTTACACCAACTTCTGAACATACATTTCTATTTGTGTTATATTTACCATAAGTGCTAATCTTATGCTTTCTACCTTGAACCAAAATTAATTCTCCAACAATATTGACTTGAGTCTGTTCTAATTTATTTACTCTAGTATCTAAGTCATTGATTCTATTAGAGTTGGAAGAAATGTTGTTTGCATTATTAGTGATATTGCTAGTATTCCTTTTAATAATTTTCTTGTTAGTTTTAATGCCCGATTTGTTTGTGTTGATTTTTCTATCTTGTTTGTTATTCCAATTAGTATGCTTTCTATCAACATTTTTAATTTCTTTTTTGTTTACCTTTATATTGGTCTTATTTGTTTTGATATTGTTTTTATTTATCTTGATATTCTTCTTGTTTACATTAATGCTCTTTTTATTAGTCTTGATATTAGTTTTGTTTGTTACTATATTAGACTTATTTTTATTAATTTTTTTGTCTTGACGTTTGTTCCACTTCGTTTGTTTTGTGTCTACCGTATTAATTAGTGAAGTGTTGTTTGAAATATTTGTCTTATTTTTGTCAATTCTAACATCTTGATATTGACTTGAATATTTTTTGTATTCTTCTCTTAATACATAATCAGCATCATAAGTTCTTGGGTCGCCCTTTAAACCCATATAACCGACTTCTACAAGGTCTAAACTTGAATTATCATAATCATATACAACAGAATATCCTTGATTATATAAGTCATTTTTAAAAGCATTTTCTGGAATAAAATCATTATATCCTAGATTTTTTCCGTCATGAACAAATTGACTTTCAATTGTTTGGTCTCCCAATGAATTCACGATTAAAATATTGTCCACTTGTTCATATGTTGTTGTACCAAAATTAAATCCGGCAAAACTTGTTGATGCAAAAACCAAAATCATAATTAATACTAATATTCCTTTTCTCATAATCTTTTTCTCCTATATTAAATTGTTATTAAATTAAAGATAAAGCATGTATGTAAATCATATATCCACAAAGTATCATCAAACTATAAACCATATAGATAAACAACACTATTAAAACTGAAATTAACAATATCAAAATAATATTTTTCATTTTTAAACTCTCTCTTGATAAACTGATATTGAATATTTAACAGTATATTCTTCTGTAAAAAGCAAACCACAATCGTTGCAACCAGCATTATAAATCAATAATTCTCCGCTCGGTTCACTTGCTCCATAATCTATATTGTCGCTATTACATTTTGGGCATCTGCCTTGACATTCTTTTTCATGGTCTATTTCGTTATTCATTTTAAATTCCTTTTATATTGTTATATCCAATGTCATTGAAAATAACGTTTGTTAGCTTGTCGCATATTGACAAATATTCTTTACTATCATACACGATATTAGGATATATTTTAAAAATCAAATCTTCAATAGCATAATCTAAAATTTGCACGTCCATTTTATTCTTCTCCTTCATCTTGTATATTATCCAATGCTAAAAAGAACGTATGCCTTTTATTAAATCGTGCAACGGGGTCAATAATTTCTTCAATCTCGTTATACGTTGTTTCTTTTCCAAAATCCATAATATCAAGCATCATGTTTTCCACGTCATTATATTTTTTCATGGTGTCTTTCCTTTCGTTAGATTAAGTATAGCATATTATTTAGAAATTACAAGTGCATGACACAACTTTTTTACCTTTGATATCAAGGACTTACAACTTTTTCTTTAATTAAATCTTTTATATTCTTGTTTTTTGAATAAGCATCTAAAATATTATCAATTTTAATATATATCTCTTTGACTTCTTCCTTGCATCGTTGCATTTCATCATAATTAAATGATGTTTCTTTTGTTAGATTTAAACTTTCAATTCTTAAACATAGTTTTATAAATTCCAATTTATAGTCAATTTTTACATCAATCATTGTATTGCCTTTCGTTTATATTGTTGCTTTTTCATAAACACCACAACCATTTGAAAACGTACCTAGTCTTTTTAATACATCACAACCTAAATCACTTAATATTTTCATCAATGATTTTTCAATTTGACTTGCATGATACTTGGCAAAATTTAGTCTATTATCATCTCCATATTCCGGTTCTTTTGCTCTAACTGATAAAGAATAGCAACCGCAATATTCAGATATTCCAATTTCACATAAATCATTTTCCAGAAATATCCCCACTTCATCTTCCCATTTTTCACATTTAACATAAGATTTTAATTTGCTTTTAATTTTAAACTTTAAATTTCCATAAAAATCTTCCCAATTAAGCTCTGCCTCATCACTATTGAAATTACCCTCTGCATCAAAACCGCTCATGGCATCATCTGAAAAATAAATAACAACATCTGCATTTGATAAATTTGATACACTTCTTCCCATATTAACCCCCGTTTTTAAATTGTTTTACCAATGAATTTCTTCGCCATATCTTTCGATATAATCCATTCTATTTTGTAAACTTCTGTTTTCTTCTGTTAAATCATTAATTTGCCGACATAATTTTTTTGTTTCGCTTACATATACGCAATTTTCTCTATATAAGTCAACACAATAAAACGATATTTTGACAATTATAATAAGTGATATTAAGCATATTAGCAACATTTTTTATTTCCTTTCATTTAAAAATAACGGTTTATTCTTGAAATCTTTCGTTATATTCTTGTTTTATTTCGTTATCTGGTTGATTATTATATCCCACAAAACCATTTAAAAGAATATCAACAAGCCAACCGTCATTATTTTGGTTATCTCTAATCATTTGTAAATCATTATCAATCATTTCTTTTATCATTTTTTCTTTGTCCATTTTTATTTCCTTTCTTTATATTTTTTCGTTTATATTAAATTCTAATTGGTAAAAATTTTCTTTATTTTCAATAATTTTTTCTTTCAATTGTAAAAATCTTTTCTTTAATTTTTCCGGTGTAACATTTTTAATTGTTTTTCTTCTTAATTTTACACGACCAAAGGCAAATATTGGATTATCAGGTTTAATGCAAAAGGATATTCTATCTTCAATATAATGTTCTTCTTCAATATAAAATATATAATCCAATGGGTCATTTTGTATGATTCCATTATAAACTTCATGCTTTCCGGCTGAAAGTGTTGCCCTATAATAAAAATCATTTGTAAAACAGCCTTTACTACCATAAATTTTGCTTTTAGGAAACACTTCTAACCATATTTTTTCGATTTCTTTAACATTCATATTGACCCCCCTTTTTATTATATTGTTGACCAAACAACCTTGTTATTTTTATCTATTTCAACTGTTACTTCATCATAATTTTGATAATAGCCACAATCATTGCAATTGTGATGCTTATTTTCAATATAAATTGCATCTTTCACAAGGTCAACTCTGTTTTCTTTACATCGACAAACGTTTAAACTAAAAATTTCATTTTTCATATTAACCCCTTTATATTAGTTATTTTCTAAAAAATCACTGGCCACAACACAAGCGGAACAACCATTATCAGCAATATAAATTTGTGCTTGACCATTTTTATATTGAACATCTAAAGCATAAAATCCATGTGAATTTTTAATAACATTATGTAAATCCATTTTTGAAATTTTTGATATTGGTATATTACATTCTTTAATAACTGTTCTTAAACATTCGCCTTGACAAAATGGCAAATTTGTTGTTCTAAAATCAACCCAATTTGTTTCAGATATTGCAACATCAATTTCTTTTTTTGAATATTCTTTTCCAACTTCTGAATACGTTCTAATTGCTTTTTTTATTTTCATGATATTATTTCCTTTTCGTTTAATTGTTTAAAATCCACTAGCTTTTAAAATTTTGATTTTGAAATCCACTAGCTTTTAAAATTTTGATTTTGAAATCCACTAGCTTTTAAAATTTTGATTTCCTTTCGTTTATTCTGATACGTATCCGTCAAACCAAGCTCTATGACCTGTTTCATCTTGCTCCGCTTGGGTGTCATTTCTTTGGCAATGCTCTTGAGCGTCTTTTAAAGATAAACCGGTATGAATTTTTTTATTTCCATTTTCAAAACTATATCTTATTATTGAGTATGTTTTCATTTTTTTATTTCCTTTCGTTTTTAAAGTATAACATAGATTTTTTAATTTTCAAGCCGATACAACATTTATTTCATTTAATTTTATTCTTAATGATATCAACATATTATGCAATTTTCGTTCTGTATATTGACTAAAATCTTTTGACAATTCATTTTCAACTTTTGATATTTGTTTTTCGATTTCAAATTGACTCATATTGATATTATCCTTTCTTTTTGTTTTTATTCTTCTTCAATATATATAGCGTTTTCTTCTTGCGTCTTTTCGTTTCCATAGCTTTCAGGATAATATATTGCTAGCATTGTTTCGTCCATGATATTTTCCTTTCGTTTATTGTTTGATATTGTTTTTTAAATTTCAAACATCATCAATACATTTTTCGCAAATTATTTTTGAAGGATTTTTACTCATAATTTTTTTATATTTTTCTAATAGTATTAATGTTTTTTCGCTTTCAATAAACTTATTGCAATTTGTACAGATTAAAACATCATCACATTGATTAATATTTTTAATATACTGATATTCACTTATATTTTCTTTGACTTGATAATAGATATCAATATCATCAATATTAAGCTCATTATATATAAATTGTAAAATACTACCTAATATATGCCTATTTTCAAAATTTGTGAAATTTTCTGTGTTTTCTTTCCATGTTTCAAAAGAATTGCTAAAATTGGATAAAAAGCCATCATAAGAAGTATAATTATTTTTTAGATATTTTTCAAAAAACTCTTTATTTTCTAAAATAAATTTTTGGATATTATCAATTTTTGGCTCAATATCGCAATTAATAACATCGGTTGAAAAATTGTATGTTTTCGGGCTATGTATTCTTTCAAAGTTTATGTTTTCGACAAAATTTTCTAAAACGTTTTCTATAACTTCACAAAATTTTTCCGATATATCATGCTCATATTGTATATAATCAATTTCGAGATTATCATAATCAATAGGCAAAAGATTTTTTTCTTTTCTGTCTTCATTTATATTATATAAAATACTATCATCATCATATTGATATATTGTACTATAAAATCCCGGAAAAACCGGTAGCCATGTTTTGATATTTTTTGTTTTTGTTTGCATGATATTGACTCTTTTCTTTTATATTGTTTTTATTAGTTTTCTTTTGTTTTCTGAAGTATAGCATAAATTTTTCATATTTCAAGGCAATGGCAAAATTTTTATATCTTTTTTTCTTATAGCCCATTTTTTTTGTGTTTTTGTCTTTTTTAATAAACTTGCATATTCTTTTAGCTTTTCATAATTTAAAACTTGCATATTCATATTAAAGCCCCTTTTTTATGTATTCTAAGCCCTTGATATCGCTTGTTTTTAAGATATCACATTGACCATTGAAAAATTTTTCGATTCGTGTTTCAATTGTATTTTTTACCTTTAAAACATCCATAACATCTAAACTTTTATATTGCATGATATATTGATTATCTGAAAAATTGATTTTAAAAATATGATGTTTGTTTTCTTTTACTAATGATTTTTCTATTGATATATTGTTCATATTAATTTTATTTCCTTTCCCTTATAATAGAAGTCACCATTTTTTATAAAATTATAATAACCTAATTGTTTTTGAATTTCATGTTTGCAATATTTTCCAACAAGAAAACTTAAATTTGAATGTGACGCAACATCAAACGCTTTTTGTAAATTTTTAGATATTTTATTACAATAAACGGTATTTATTAAGTATTTTATTTCATTGTCAATCGCTTTGTTTTTTGATTTTTTTGATAATTTGTTATATTTATATATTTTCATATTAATTTTATATCCTTTCATTTATGTTGTTTGATACAGTTCAGTTTTTAACGTGCTATGATTATCATTTTTTGAATTTAAATATATCGTTATAATACATTTTTGTTTTGATACTATCAAAATTATATCGCTATAAATATATTCAATTCTATAACATGCTTTTTGAATATCATTATCAATTGAATAATATTCAAAAATATCCGTTTCCTTCAATTCTATATCTTTAATAAATTTTAAAATGCTCATGTTGTCAATTGCTCGACATTTTAAATTGTCTAATGCATGTATTGAGTATTTCCAATTTTTTTCGTTTAAACGAGCATTAAACGCTTTTAATTCTGTGTCATGCTTAAAATATACGTTTTTATGATATCGTTTCATATTACACCGCCTTTATTAAAGGTTTATATTTATATAATCTATTTATACTATTCATATTACACCGCCTTTTTTGATATTGTTTTTAAATTTTTAAAGATAGCATAACAGTCAAAACCGCAGTTATATTTTACACCGATATATTTTTTTGATAATGCTCGCAATAAATTATCTATATCTTGATATTTATTTATTAAGTTTTTGATGTCTTTTGATAA
>Ga0222679_1000381_pt1 | contig 16589 bp, 44 predicted proteins | sample AntAcemetagen939_FD_179843 | JGI IMG/M metagenome (GOLD analysis project Ga0222679, IMG submission 179843) | Saline water microbial communities from Ace Lake, Antarctica - #939 | ecosystem: Environmental > Aquatic > Non-marine Saline and Alkaline > Saline | place: Antarctica: Ace Lake...
ATTCTTACAATGCAGACAATTTTTATCTGTCATTTTTTACCTCCTTTTTGTATAGTATAGCATAAAAATTACTTGTTTTTTCATTTATTTTCATTTTTCTTGAGAATTATTTTAGGTTGTTATAGGATTTATTTTTTACATCTCAGATCATAGTATGTACAGTCCTTTTGTTTGTGAACCCATTTATGGCACTTTTTGCATAGGGTTATAGTGTTTTCAACATCGTTGGCTAATAATGGTTGTTGAACTGCTCCTTCAATGTGGTGGGCATGGAGTTCTGCTTCCTCTGTGGTTTTTCCACATTTCTGGCATTCGTAATCATCTCTTTTCAGACACATCTGCCTTACTAATGGATCAACTTCTCTGGAAGATGCTGGTTTAAAACCTTTTGGCCACAGTTTCTGGTTAAAGATTGGGCATGCGTCTTTACAGCCATCTGAACAGTATAGACGACATTCACCACTGCACTGCTCTAATAGGCTTGAAATCCTACGTTGCACAGGTGCAATAGTAGGATAAAAATATCTACCACAATAAGCACATTTGGATAGTAGATATCCATCTTCACCTTCTTTTGGATCTTCATCAATAGTAAGTTGGTGTGCATACGTTTTAAATAAAGCATGGGATTCATTGCATTTTACATAATACTCTTTTCCCTTTTCTTTTCTTTCTTCTTTATTATTTTCATTGTAGTTCATATCATAAAAAGATTGACATTTTTTGCATAGTCTCGTAAGACCATCTATACTTCTATTAGGATAAAAGTATTCGTTTGTAGCTGGAAACACACACCCACATTCTGTACAAACTTTGATATTTTTTAAGTTCATACAGTTTTTACACCATGTGTGAAAAGTTTTTGTCTTTTTAATAAAAACAAAATATGTTCTTTTCTTTGGTTTTGTCTTTCCGCAATGCTCACAAATTATGGCATCTTTTAAAATGTTTTCATACTCATGTTTTTTACCATAAGCAAGGGCACATTTTTTACATCTTAGGCGTAACATTTTCATATCTGTACGCCAATAAAAATATTCTGTAGTTGCTGGATAGATTTCTCCACATTCTGTGCATGCCCTTTCTTCAATAATTTCCTCTTTCCCCATCCATACCTCCTTTCGTTTCCAAGAAATTTAGAAACAGTTCTCCCTTGAGAATTTTCTGTTGTTGTTTATGGAGAAATATTCAACAACCACCTCCCCATAATTCACACCTTTGAGATATCCAAGTAAGTTGTCTGCCATTTCCCAGAAGCCTTATTCTGAAATTGAACGTATGCTTTTTTGCTCACGACAGTCAAAGAATCTCCAATAATTCGCATGGCCTTTTGCCATGCTTCGTCTTTGATATTCAGCTTTCGCAACCCTAAGATCCTGTCCCTGTCAATCAACCCCTTGTTGTCTGTTTTAAAGGCTTGCTCAACTATCAAGAGGAGCTTGTCGTTTGCCCCTTCAGACCATTTTGTTATACATTCATCTATAAGGGCTTTTGCAAATCCCAGTTTTTCATCAAAGGCCAAACTCTTTTTAATTCGCAGTTCCACCTTTAGTGAGTTCGCAAAATCTGTAAGTGTTTTATTCCCTTGTTGTGTAGTTGCATCAATTCCATAGAATTCTTCCGCTGAGTTCATATAACTTGTTATCTCCCCAAGTGCATCATTTTTGAATTTTTCGAGTTGCTTGTTGAGTACAATAGCCCTGTTAGCCAGCCGAGTTACAATCTGATCCTTTTTCTTATCCAGTTTTTGAATGTATCTTGTTGGGATATAATCACCTTGTCCATCCAACCATGCACCTTCTGTGTTTTTTATTGCCATGTTCTTTACCTCCTTTCATTTTATAGGTTATGTCTTTCACTAAAGGAGTCCATCCAGTAAAATAGGATATCTCCTGCTTCCTTCTCCGTCAATTCTGGGCATCTTTCCTCAAGATATTCAGAAGCCCCCCACATATTAGTGACACCACTTTCTCTAAGATCATCCAAATACTCTAAATGTTCTTCCTCACAAAATTCTGGTCTTATTCTATCTCCCATATCTATACCTCCTTTCTTTGGTTGAGAATTATTTCTATTCGATGTTAAGGTATTGAACAAGTTCGTATTCTCCTGCTAACCAAACTAGTTCAAGGTCTGGGCCAACTACATTAATATCACCAGTATCATTTATCAAAAACCTTGATGATCCTTGGGCTTTTATATTTGTTTTGGCTCCATCTTTATTATATATGATTATTTCATTTCTAATGACATACTCTTTTTCTCCTCTTATTTTTGTGATTATTGATCCTAATGGTATTTCATCAGCTTGTAATATAATTTTGTACATTTGTTACCTCCTTTCTTCTTGAGAATTATTTCAGGTTGTAGGCCAGTGTGGTGAAACTACCTCCTTTCCCTGCTCCAATACTTTACTTGTTATTGTTGGGTTAGTTACATCTTTCGCTTCCCATGTAGTCAATGGGATCACTCGCGTCATCTTACCATCTGAAATATAAAGTAAGTTATTCTGTTCTAATAAGTATTTCATGGTTTACTCCTTGTTACTTAATTTATTAAGTAATTTGGAACAGATTTTACACCGTCCCTCTTTATAATGGTGGCCTAAGAATCCTTCCCTATCAAAAACCCAAGTAGCTGGAGTTTTTGTCACTAATTTACAGAGGGATTCGTTGGATTTTATACCCCCACAATGATATTTCATAATTTTACCTCCTTTCAATAAATTTTCAATGCTTTCTGTGTCATTGAGTTGTTTCATTTGCATCAACCAAAATGCATCTTTTACTGAGTAATCTCCTGTTTCCATTGAAGTGATCAAACAATCTTTACATATTATTGGTTGTTTTATCCCATCAACTCTGGCAGATTCACACAGTTCCTTTTCTTCCCCACATATAGCACATATAGCTTCCATACCATACCTCCTTTCACTTTTTGCTTGAGAATTTTTTGGGTTTGTTAAATATCGTGTGCGCGTATACCAAAGCCAGCTGGTCCACCTTACAGTCCTTGTTATAGAATTCTTTACCTGCTTGAACAGATCCAAGTTCTGTGACCTTGGATCTGATAAAATCTTTCTGGTCTTGTTCCATATTTCTACCATTCAAATGTTGGTAGGTTTTCATAGATTGGTCCATCACAGTCCACACGAAGGTAATTACATCCTTGCTGTCTGGTTATTTCCATTAATTTTCTTAATGGATGGCTGTACACCTCTGCTATAGTATCTTTGGTGTCTGGATCTTCAATCTCCGGAATGAATATAATATGACCAAAATTATCAAGACAGTATACAATTAAATTAGCAAAGCTGTTGGAGTCAGCATCGTGTATTAACTGATCATTATCCTCTGCTGTAATATGCCCTGTGGACGCTACTAACGTTTTGTGTATTTCATAATCCATATTTATACCTCCTTTCTATTCTTCTATTTCAATTATTACGTCTCCATCGAATCTGGCGATTTGCAAAGTTGCCAACAACTCGGTTAAATATTCCCCAATCGCAGAATCATTTGGGGATTCATCTCTGATACCCTTCAGGTTTTCTGTGGTTTGGCATACTACTGTTTTTCCTCTACACCAAGCACTCAAATCTCCCAATGCACAGAAAATATCTGCATCTTCCATTTCCACGTATGCTGTTCTATGGTATTTTATTTGCATAATTTTACCTCCTTTCTATTTTACCCAACCAACGTTTTACACAATTGGTATGTGAAAAACACAATACCTGTTGCACCGATTAACATTAAAGCTATACTAATTATTTTCCTTGTTTCCATTTTGGTTCACCTCCTTTCCAAGAATTTTAGGAACAGTTTTCCCTTGTATTTTATTTCCCCATATAATGTAGACGGACTCCAGACCTTGAGAATTTTCAAGACTTGTCTGTTTAATAAGCAAGTTCAATACCTTCTACCAACTCGTCCCAGTTGGATATATCCACATTGAACTTTTCCAAGTGGCTTTTTAGATCAGAAAGTTCATCTTTCATAACTTCTTCTAAATAATTTTCAGCATCACTTTCAATTCCCCATAGACCACCACTTGTAAAGTTTTCTAATCTCCAACCATCGATGGTTTTATAACTAATTTCTGCTTCTGCACGGATACCAACAAAGTTCCAATCCCCACTGTTTAGCCCTTTCATGCGTTTGTAATCCTGCATACCATATTCATAAAATTCTTTTGTTCCTACTTCTTCCCCGCCAGCATAGGGGGTGAACCCACGAAACTCCCTACCTCTTGATGGTAGTTCAGGTTCAGCTTTTCCAATGAATTTTCCATCATAATCTCTTTCCATTTCTGTTGGAATTTTTTCATAGAATTCGTCGTACTCCCTGATAATAATCCCTGGTCCAAGATCATCTGTGTATTCTCCCAGCCATGAAGCATCAGGACTTTCATCCAATATTGCTTTGACTTGGATATTTTCTATTTTATTCATCTTTTACCTCCTTTCTATTTCTCTATAATCATCTGATACACACTCAAAAGTTTTTTCTTCCACAAACTCAGCGTGCTCCACAGTTAAGTCGTCAATCTCATCTCTAAGATTGTTTAGATTCAAATTCATCCATAGTTCTATTGCCTCTTCGTCACTATCTGCCATGAAATGAACTTCGTGTCTCCATGTTACTCTATACTCTTTTTGCTTACCCATAATTTTACCTCCTTTCTAATTGTAATCGTTAATATCAATCCAACCAAACAGTTGGGCCATTGGAACCCAGTGCGCTTCGTAGAAATTATAACCAGCACCAGCAATGAACAACATGGGGTTCAATGAGTCCTTGCCTTGGATCACACCTATACCTATTTCGTATAGTTCATCTACCATATCCTCTGGAGTATCATATGAAGATTCAAACAATGTATTCCACATTGGGTAGTGTTCTCGTTCATAGTAATGCTCCACAATTTCATCGTAGTGATTATCCTCCAACCATTTGTAAACTGCGCTGGTCATTTTTTTGAACTTGTGATCACTACAATCACCAACCCATTCATCTGCTTGTACCCCAAATGATGGCGCTAAAATATACTCAAATAAGCTGTTGTCATAGTATTTTTCTACCACATCCAGTTGAATACTGTTGAAATCACTGTTGAATCTTCTGGATACTTCTGCTTCAATCTCCTTGTACTTTGGATGGTTGTATCTGATTCTTTCCATAATTTACCTCCTTTCACTTAAAATTCAAAATCAATTGATTGCGCATTCTGCCATTCCCCATGCAGTAGGATTTGGAAATCAGCTTCATTTGACCACATATAGTAGAATGGTCCATGTGAAAATACAAATTCTTTTCCTACTGATACGGCCAACCCTCTTTGTAATAAATCTTTGCGTATGGTGCATTGTTTATCTAACATAATTTACCTCCTTTCCAAGAATTTTAGACGGATTTATCTGGTTGATTTCTACTTCCTCCCAAACCCTGAGAATTCTCAAGACTTGTCTGCTTTTGACACACCATAAATATTCTGTTTGGATGTTTCATGGATATACTCCATTTCGTACCCAACAGCTTTTAAGATTCGTTCAACAGATGAAAAACCACAAGCACCATCAATCAATGGAACTATGTGTCGTTCAGTTGGAACTCGTGAGCTTGCTTTGTAAAAGGACTGGTATCTTTCCAGACCTATTGATTCACCAGCAGCTTCCCTTTCTGCAACAGTTTTGTCATCAATAACAGCTTTCCCAGGATCATAGTTAGGGTCATGAAAAGTAAGACCATAATATTCCTGAACCTTCTCTCCGTTTCTGGTGTTCATTGGTATTTCAAGTTTTAATAATTCCTCTTTAAATTTAGATGCAACCCAATCTCCAAAGCAAGTTCCTTTCATGTCGTACCCACCGCCATTGCACATTGTTACTTTTGTGTCATCGACCAAAAGTGAGCAGATGGTGTAGCCATAAGTGTCTCTGCCACGACTTACACCCCACTTAAACACTAATTTGTGTTCCATCGTTTACCTCCTTTCTTATGTTACATTAAATAGAATTTCACAGTCACAATGTCCGCCATTATCTTCAAAGAAAGCCAAAGAGCCTTCAATATCTATATCTGGAATTGTTTTAAGAATAGCAATTGCATAATCTTTATTCATACCACCAGAACATTTCCAAGTAGTACTACTTACATCATCAGGGTTTTTTCTTGTAAAACTACAACCCTCTGGTCCTTCAAGTCGTTCGAGAAATTCATCCCATTGTGGATGTTCATGGTTCATTATTTTCATAATTTTTACCTCCTTTCTGTTGTTGGTTTTAGTTGTTGTTCCAAGAAATTTAGAAACATTCCAGCCTTGAGAATTCTAACTACTTGTCTGTTTACTATGATCTGTACACTCCAAGTCCTCGTATGGATTCCACCGCCTCTGATAGAATTGCCGCCCCGCCATGTGAGCGTTTGGAGTAGATCTGTAAGAATACTGGTTTCCACCCGGTTGATTTACCAACATAGAACCGTGCTTTCTTTCCAGCAGTTCTTGCACCATAACCGAAGTAGTCCTCAAATCCTGGTTTCCACGCAACTTCAACCCGTTCTCTGGAGTCAAAATACTTCTCAAATCTTGGGTCGAGATCACTGTAATCCATTTCCATTTGTGTATCATAGTGTATTTCTTTTCTTTCCATTTATGGTACTCCTTTCATTAGTTAATTTCTTCACCAATTTTAATTTTACGCCCCGCCACAACTTCACGGTCCCCATACTCTCCCGACATCATTGCTTTTGAAACAGTAGCTTGTTTTACTTTAATTCTTTTTTTGCAAAATTCTGGTTTAATATATTGTGAGTCTTCGTTAATTCTACGAACCAAGTCTGCTGCATCGCGAGCATATACAAATACTGCTGTTCTACCAACCATATCCAGGCTGAATCCACTCATACGACTGGAAAGAATATGTTTATGAAAAAAATTAGAAATTCTTTTCTGTTTACTGATGCCAGGAATTTGATCAAAATCATCGTAACAAAAGCCCATAGCTACTGAATAATTTTTACCATCTTTTCCTTCGGCGACCACTTTGTAACCTTTAAAATTTTTCTTTTTCAAGCTTTTAGATAAATCACACATGTTTTTTTACCTCCTTTCATTAGTTAATAGTTATATCAGCATCTTGGACAAATTCAGTACTACCATAAACATCCCCCATACCATATGATTGACAAATATCAGGTACTATGTTTATGGAGTCATACTCAGTTTCTTCAACCAAAGGCAATACCATATCCCTATGGGTTGTTTTCTCAAATGGAGTTCCAGCTCCTTGAAATGACGAGAAAAATCCAAACTGTGTACCTTTTGGTATGGTGATTGTTTTCCCTATTTTTTCCTTCTCTTTCAATTCCAAAGCAGTTTCAATATCAGTATTAAATACAAAACAGAATACAGCACCACCATATGCCCCATTGTAAAACTCATGCATATACTCATCTTTTTTGACACCAACTTTCACTCTCTCGTACACTTCACCAAGATATGTTTCTGGTTCAAGAGTATCAAATGAATTACAGCAGTCATAATTACTGTGGACATATACCATACAAGCTATGTTTGGAAGGTTGCTCAAAAGGTTTTTATAGTTCATATCAACACAGACAAGCTCCCTTGAGAATTCTTCCACATCGTCTGTATCATACTCATCCCATTGCTCTTGGATTTCTTTTATGGAGTAGTGCTCCATATCGCAGATATAATCCAAGTTGTACTCCCAAAGTTCCTCCATCCAAGCATCAAAACCTTTTTCCCAAATATCAGTAATGGTATTTTTATCAAAGTCGGCACTATTCCAATCCATCTGTGGCTGATTATCTTCTATAAACTTTTGTATTTCAGCTTTGGTTTTCTTTGTTAATTTTTTCATTTTGGTACCTCCTTTCGTTTAGTATGACTCCATCTCCAAGTAAGCTGATTTACGCCCATTACAATATACGCCATAAATGAAGAAATTACCAACCGCCTCGTCTTCGTTGGTTATTAATGGTATATCTGTTGCTGCTTCTTTACCACCACAGTCTTTGACTGCTGTATCCACAATATTTTTTAATTCTGCAAGTGTCATTTTGGCCCTCCTTTCTCCATACTATTATAAAATACTAAACATACCCATCTGTATACTGCTGGATTTTTCTTTAATGTCAGCCTTTTTGGTTTTATGTACTTCCACCATAGTTTAGTAGGGCTAAATTTTATTTCCATAATTATTCATCTCCTTTCATCTGTTTTTAATGTGATGGTAGCTGATTACTGCATCTGTAAAATAATCCCACTGCCCATCAGATTTGTACAAATCTCCCAAGTATGTTTTGTAGTCTGCCCAAAAACCATAAACTCCATAGACATCAATTTGTTCCACCATCTGTTTTCTCTGTCCATTCACCAACGATTCATGAATTTCTTTAATATTTTTAAATTGTTTTATTGTGTACATGGTTTACCTCCTTTCTTTTATAAAATTGAATTGTGTCTAACCCAACTGATCCTATGATCCAACCATTTGCGAAAAGACGTTCTGCCTTTTCCAAACCAGCAAGTGTTCGTGTATCTACTGTCTTATACTTTAATTTCATGGTTTCACCTCCTTTTATTTAACTATGACAATGCCTACATTTGTTTGTTGGTTATAGTACCCTTCTGGTTTGTTTGGGAACCGGCGAACTTGCCACTGTAATGTATACCCATCGCCAACAAGTTGTTTTTTCCCAAAATTGAACTTAGCTGATTTGAATCTGGTTTTTATTTCGTTTGTCAATACTGATTTAGCCTCCAACAATCTTTTCTTTAGTTTGGTTTTACTTCTACCAATTTCTAACGATTTTTGGACTAATAAATCATGGCGTGTCATGGTCTCACCTCCTTTCTCGCTTTAATATGTTAACATATTTTTTGCTCGTTTTTCATTTATTTTCAGTTCTATATATTATTATTTATACCTGTTAAAAGCTCTAAAAAGCACGACAAGGCACGCAAAATAAAAAGGTTTATCAAGGTATTCATTTTTTCTTAAAGTCGCTTGTAGTTGATCTCAGAGCTTCTGTGTGGATCTTACTTGGCCTGATCCGTTCACGTTTGCCCAGAAATCCCTGAGAATCTCTGGGCAAGGTCAAAGGACTAAACTTCTACCCCATCTTCATCCACTTCCACGACCTCATAATGGTTTTCTGGTTGCGTATCTCTACAATCCTCATATTCGTTTTGGGCATTTCTTAGAGTTTTATGGATTTCTGGTTCCTCTATCTCGATTGGTATCCAACATTTTACTGTATATGGCATTTGATTCACCTCCTTTCATTATGTTTTTAACCAAACCACCTCCTCCACATTTTGTACATCTGTCTACACCTTCTGGATCTTTGAATGATGACCCATATCCATTGCAATGATCACATTCTTTGTACCCATACTTTTCAGGGTCCATCATAATTTTGGTATCCATCTTCCAATCCTCCTTTCATAAAATAACATAGTATGGCATTCCACCAAGTAGCATTGACCATATATCGCGAGGTAGCAAACATTCTACTTTGGAGGACGCTATTCCAAGAACAAAGAGCTGTTCCATTACACTATGGAGTCCTGTCCATTGTTCCCCGTTGGAATTATTACACGCATTTAAGAATGTCATTCCACCACCAGAATCTTTGTAAAACTCTTTTGGTAGTTGTGAAAGCATACTTGTAATATCCCCCAAGTGTGTGTTTAGTCTTTCTTTATTAAATCCATATGATTCGTAGCTTTTTTAGTAGTATCATGTACCATATTATCTGGAGTAACAAATTTAGTAACTGATTTATATGGTTTCATTAGTTTTATCTCCCATTCACCTGTAATAAACGCTGGCGTCTATTTTTGGGCATCTGTGTTTGGAAGTGGTACATGATTCCAGACGTTGATTTCATATCCCTTGTCAGCCTACGATTTCGCGTTACCAAGTTTTCCTTCCTTCTCTCATTTTTTGTTGGATAATCATTCTTATTCATTTTTTTGGTCCTCCTTTCTTGAGAATTTTGGTTACTTGTTAATGTTGGTCATAATGCTTCTTAGTGCTGTATCAATGTGGGTGTCATTTAGATATGGGTATAATTCATCGCAAGCAAAAGAAGTTAAGTTGGCTACATGAAACATATCCCACCGTAAACGCATTTCCACATTTTTTGATCTACCCTCTTCCAAAAGAAAATCTCTGTGCGCTTGGATTTTGTCTGCAAACGGTTTTATTGCAGATGCCATATACTCGTAATGTTCTTTTTTTATTTTCATTTTTGGCCTCCTTTCATTGAGAATTTTGGTTATAGGTTATACCCATAGGACTAGTACCCTTGTCTTGGTCCTTTTGATATATGTCTGTCCAGACCCACCATGCTGGTTAGGGATGTTAAGACCATCACAAATTTCCGCATCAGTTAGACTTGTTGGTGCTAATAACCACCAATCAACCCAAGAACCATGATAATTCTTATGATATTTAGACCCATCTGCAATTACCTTGATTACAGTATTTTTTTCATACTTATGGTATTCTCCTTTGGTCATTTTAGACCTCCTTTCGTAGCCTTTGGAGTGGCCGGAATTTTTTTGTAGTACTCACATGATACCCATTCTGGTAAATTGTCACGTGGCTCCTCTTGTTTGGCGTACGAGTCACCAAATTTAGGAGGCATATAACCCCCATGTACTGATTTTGGTTGATTGCACCTCCCAACTACATATACCCATTCTGCTGTTTTATCTGGAAATAAGATTCCACTCCCCTCTTTACCCAAAGGTGTGTAATAATAACACGTTTTGCATAATTCTTTTCCCATAGCTTTTCTCCTTTTTGGCTACATTAAGTTTTCCAACGCCCATTCCCTCATGGCTGTTGCTTCATTACCACAAGAGTTCCATCCTCCACCATCATTCCATAAGTCGTATAGTTCTTTTGGCACAGGTGTTGCCGCTTCCCATACTTCTTTGATATCTGTTGTACGGGGAAGGCCATCACCACCATACGCACCAGAAATAGTTATTGAATTGCCTTTAACTCTGGCAGTTCCCATCATCTAATGTCCAAGTTGTTGTAATGCTACTTTCCTTACCAACGCTCTGAAATTATCTGGACCAAGTTCCAAATCTTTGTGCTGTATCAAAATTAAGAAGGGTGCTTTGGTGTGACACTGCTCTGTTCCACGATAATAAGTGTGTCCTTCTTTGGTTAAATACATGGTAGTATCTCCTTTCTTGATTAAAATGTTAGTTGGTAATGTAAGACCTCCATAAACAGTTGGCATAATAAACGTTCCTATTCTCATAGAATTGTTCCACTACCATAATTAGTGGTAGCTGGCCAAACCATTTTGTTCGGTGTCCAATACAAATAGAAAACACTCTCCCACGTACTTGAAACTTGATCTCCATAACTTTTCTCCTTTTTGGTTAAAATGTTAATCCAAAAACCTTGAGAATTCCAACAACTTGTCAGTAAAAATTCTCAAAACGAACTTCCACATAGCGAGGTTGGAACATAGAGATCCAGCCCTGCGATCTGAAATTTTGGAACCTTTGATTTTGGCCTGGAATTATGGCCTGCGAAACTATGGTAGGAGTTTTGGAATAGATCCAAGACTTTTTTGAAGGGATTTTGGGCGGTGGAATAGTTGTCTGGTAGTTCTTTTTATGGTTTGACATATTTATACCTCCTTTCACCACACTGTTTTTTAGTTTAGTTGGTGTATATGATTTCTCCATTCAGTCCGCCATGAAGTCTCCATATTTTCCCATCAAACGAAGGAACCAATCCCATCCTCCATAAATCTACTGCTGGTTGAAATGGATAGATCCCTTTTTTATGGTTGATATACTTCCATTTTTTGATGTTTGGGAAAAGTGATCCAATATATGCCCACACAGAATCCAACACAGAAGCCCACACAGAATCCCACACAGAATCCCACACAGAACCCCACACAGAATCCCTCACAGAATCCCCCACAGAATCCCCCACAGAATCCCACACAGAACCCCCCACAGACTCCCACACAGAATCCCTCACAGAATCCCTCACAGAATCCCATTGTTCCAAAAGTTTTATGTGGTTGTCGGTTATCTTTGGACATTTAATTTTAAATGGTTGAATTGGATTTATGGCCTCTGAATAGTTCCATCCAAACAGCTTATCCAAGTCTATTATTTCCTCCAACACTTTCATTGCCTGATATCTGGATTTTTGTTTATCTCCAGCAATCCTTTGTATACCATCAACTTCAAAAGCGGCACACGGTATTCTTGCACCAACAAAACAATCGTTGGGATTTCTCGAAGCATGCATTCCTTTGCCACATACGTTAGGTCCAGGATCAAAATCAGTAACTCTAATAATTTTACCAACATTCTCTCTATAGTTCACCGTTCCTGAGTAAAAATCAAACCCATCTGGTCTTGTTAATTTATACATTTTTAATACCTCCTTTCATTCAATTTTTCCTCTGTTAGTATTTGGTAGAGGCCAAGTAAATCAAGTATTAATTGTTTGATCTGTTCTGGCCCACCAATAATCCAGTCGTCACACGAATGTTCCAGATATGCACTAAACGGTGGTACATTATCATATTCGTCTGTTCGTGTGTCCACCAAATATTCATCTTTGCTGGATACTTTCACATCTCCTTTTTTATACATAACACCATCTCCTTTTTTTATACATTTAATTGCTCCAAAACTTCTGTGGCAAAGCTGTTTGTATTTTGTACTGCAATATCCATGTCTTCTTTGGTAGCGTGTCTTAAATACTTACAATATTTTATGGGGGTACTAACAGAACCCCCAGTTAAGGGGAATGCTTGCCAAAAGATAAGACCAGGTTCAAGTACACGTTTGTCAGTTTGGGCATTAAGCCATTCTTGGGTAGGAGTCTCGTTACGTTTTATTAAAATACACTTTCTCCCGTGGTTATCTATTATGGTGTCTTTTGTATTCATTTTGGGTTTACCTCCTTTCACTTGAGAATTTTGTTGGTTTGTTAGCCCTTAGTTTTGGCAATTCTGTCGTACATGGGATCTGAATCCCATGATGCTTCTTCTATTCTATGGAACTCTGTCATGAAATACTCTGTATGGGAGTTTGCTTCCAAATGGCTTACTTCGTGCATTGCCAACTGTCTCAGTTTCCTTACCAACTTTTTCTTGTTGGATAAAGGATATTTCTGCAGAACAGATGGGTTCAAAAAGAATGTAACTTCACCATCCTTTTTGGAACACTCCGCTGCTTGGTTTTCATCCCAATTAAACCCAACTGAGAATGGTCTGTACTTTTGGATATCCAAGAGCACTTGTTTCAACGATTCCCCCCACATGGTCAGCAGGGTTTTTGCTCTTTGGGCGTTGGCTCTTGAACCATCGAGAAATTCATGGGCTTGTTCCTCTTGGCTTTTCTCGAATTTGTGGATTGCATCCCATCTGAATCCAAAGAATTTCAGTCGTTGGTAATCAAAACGATCAGTGCCTCCAACACGCATCTTTGCCAACTTTATATCTCCATCCTCATTTTGGATTGAGATATATTTAGCAAATGCTGTCAAGAACTCATCTCTGGAAGCTGTACCAAATCTTGCTTCCATAAATTCCATATCTTCATCTGAGACATGGATCTGCGTGCCATCTTCACCCTGGGTACGGAAGGTTATCATTTCTTTGTCAGGATGGAGCGCTGATTTCCTATCTGATGCCAACTTGTTGAAGAACTCGTTGGCTCCCCGTAGTGCCATATCCTTGAGACCATCTCTGTTGGATGTCATTGTTGCGATGGAATCTGTTGATAATTCCAACGTAGTGTGTGGGATATCCTCACCAACATAAGATTCAAACATCCAAATCCCATTCATTCTGACTTGGGCATAATATCCTCCACAGTGTGCGTTCTCGTTGACATAAATATCACCAACATCCAACGATTTTCTTAACTCACCTTTGGGACGCATACATTCCACAGTCTGTCCATCAATGATAAACTCACAATCCACCTCAATCTTCTCTGCCACATTTTTTGCATAACCACAAAGCACATCAAAATCTTCATCCTCTTGGATATAGATGGTTATTGTGACACCATCGAGAAACTCTGGGTTGTTGTCAGTGATGGTGTACTGATCGCCAGCCCCTTCCAGAATCAGATGGCCTGTAAAGAGTTCATACCGTTCCCAAGAGAAGGCTTCCAACTCCTTTGCTTTGCCAAAGGCACCAGTATCCCCATCTTTTTTTACAGTACCTCCAAGAGACAGAAATCCCTCTTGGAGTGTTTTGAGATCCATTCCACAACCATTATCAGTAGCTGTGATGGATCTTTCACCACCATCCCATGATACTATGATCTTAGTAGATCCAGCATCAATCGAGTTCTGGAATATCTCCCTCCATAAAGCTTGGCGATAGTTTCTATAATCAGCTTTCGCCATCTTTAGAAAATATTCTTTTCGGACTTCCACCTTACCATTAATTTCCATGGTATTTCTCCTTTCTTTTGGTTAAAATCTTTGAGAATCCAAACTACTTGTCCTTTATTTCCCACATAAAGATTGCTGCACACACCATAAATCCAAGAGTACTGGCTGTGAAAATACTTCCAACAATAATGATCATTGTACCTGCTTCCATGTTATTCTCCTTTCCATAAGTTAAATGATTAATTCCAACAAAAAGGACCAACTCGCTGGGAATTGATCCTGTTTGTTGGAAGGGCCTGTTGCCAGACCCAACCTTTTTTCTATTCCCCAAAGAACTGATTTTGGACTGCTGTAATTTGATGCGGTAGCTGGAGCCATAGGTCAGTGTCGGTATTAGAATCACCAGATTTTAGTTCACAAATTTCTGCCACATCTGATAAAAATTGCTCCATGCCAACATCATCAATATACTTTTCTAAATCATCTATAATTTACACCTCCTTTCCAAGAATTTTTTTCTATCCCACAGCCCTGAGAGATTCTGTTTCCAACTCTTCACTACCATAACGTGATTTGATTATATGCCAAGGAAGTCCTTTTTTCTTCCATCGAGGACCATCTCCTACATCATGCCAAGACCATTTCTGTTTTCCCGAACCATATCGGAAGCCTTGTGCGCTAAGACTTGGACTAATACCTTGGCGGAAGGTTTTAAGATCCTTCCGTTTTTGGAGGCGAGAATTCACAGTATCAGTTGGAGCGTCTTGGAATTCAGGAGGACCATCAATCGTTACCCACAACCATACTCCGACACGCTCTATTGTGATATATGGGATATGTTTGATTGATCCGTAAATCTCGGCCATCAAACCCGTAATGTTGGTTGATGCCTTATCCCCAACAGACCATTTTCCAATGTTCTGCACCAAGAAGGAATAAGCTTCATTTACCAACTTCGACATTTCCAGAGCGAAGTCTATATCCAACTCTGTAACATCAGGATGGAATTTTCTCATGGCTTTCCTATACGCCGATACCAAACCTTCATCCACCTCTGTCGATCCATCTTGCATTTCAAGGATGGATATTGCTTCACTAAATTTCATAATCCAACCTCCTTTTGGCTTTCGCCATTTCCCAAATTTTCTCAGCATATGGCCTTGCGTCTTGGTTCTCATCGATAACCGCACGATCACAAATTTCGACACCAGCGGCATGGTAGCCATAAGTGTTAAAATACACCCAAAGAACATCGTTGGGTGTATTTTCATTAAAGAGTACCATAATCCAACCTCCTATTGGTTAAAGTGTCCACATAAAACCCCTGAGAATCCTACCAGGTTGTACAGAATCAACCACAGTGAACGATCTCACCCAAAGACAACCAATGGTATGTCTTTTCTGTGGTTGTTGATTCTGGGGGTTCTCATGGGCTAACAAGTTATTATCCATTCCATCTTAACCGTTGTCCACACATCCATAAAGTAAATGGGTAATTACTCCATTACAGTATCTCCCAAACTAATCAAAATTGGTTCGCCATCGGGGTCAATTCCATTAATTTCATCCCAAGTTGGTTCTCCATCAAAGTACTTTTTTACGGAAACCAACACAGGTGCATTATCTGGTGATGTATTTTCTTGCAATGCCACAATTAACTGTTCTTTTGTTATCATACCAAATACCTCCATAAGCTAAATGTTAATAAAATAAGACCCAACAAACTCCAATAACAATTAATTGGAATTTCTTGAGAATCCCCAACCCCTGTTCTCAGCAAGGGTTGGGGTGTTGTTATCTTTCCAACTCTTCATGACCATACCCCACTTCCAACTCTGCGATTTCTTCCTTATCCAAATCACATTGTGGGAGTTCATTTAATTCCCAATCCCAGCTTTCCATATCCAAATACCTCCGATTTGATGGTTAATATTCCCTGAGATTTATTTTCTTACCAACTTCCAAACATGGTCGGGCATCATGGAATCTTCTACTTTACGTCCATCATCCAAACAAGTGAAAGAATTTGTACCAACATATCCATGGTCCATAATCCTTTTCTCTGCATTTAGATGCCCAACATCAATGTTCGATGTCGGATCTTCCCATCCCCACCAAAACTCTTCTGCTTCTTCATCATTTTTCGCTTTGA
>Ga0222679_1000385_pt1 | contig 16506 bp, 25 predicted proteins | sample AntAcemetagen939_FD_179843 | JGI IMG/M metagenome (GOLD analysis project Ga0222679, IMG submission 179843) | Saline water microbial communities from Ace Lake, Antarctica - #939 | ecosystem: Environmental > Aquatic > Non-marine Saline and Alkaline > Saline | place: Antarctica: Ace Lake...
CATAGTAGTCATTACTATCGCTATCGAAAATAATTACTACGTCAGTCGCTACTGCTCCACCTAAGGTCAAATCTCCATCATCGTGTAACTTTAGCTTTGACCCGGCGTCAGTAGTAGTCGTGTAACCATCTTCATCAGTCATTGGAGAAACTATGTCTCCCCAAGATGATTTCTCTTGTCCACCAAGGCTTATCTCTGCTCCAGTACCACCTATTAGTGTACCATCGTCATCAACAGTCCAGTAGTAAGCACCATCAGAGTCCATTCCACCTAGCTGACCTGTAGTCTCAGCGAAGGCAGGTAAACTCACAAGGGCAATAGCTACTAGAAACGCTAAAAACCTTTTCATACTATTCCCCCTTTTTTAACTTTTTCTTCTTATCAAGAAACGCAAGCTTTAGAACCATCGCAGTTCTTGTCTTAGAGTTCCAGCCTACCATTCTTCTAGCGTCGCCAAGTTCTTTAAGAAGTTTATCACTAACGTTTTCAATTACCTCATAATCACCTGAAAGAGGTTTTAAGTTCTCTTCTTCGGCTTTCTTAGTAATGGCGATAAAATCATCAAACTTGGTAGCTTTTTTTACCTCTCTTAATTTCTTTCCAGCTTCGTTGTCAAATTCTTGCTTAACAATCGTAGCTCCCTTTGGTTGTCCCATATTTCCTCCTTACTGTGGTGTATTCTTCATACCAATTGCACCCTTGAATTGATCGAACTCTATTTCTTTTTCTTTAGCCTGTTGATCGTATTCTTGGTCCTGCAACCTAATGATACAAAGTGTACACATTACCTTACCATTATATTCTTTAAGCTCGTAACCCGTAAGTCTACTTCCATCGTCATCTGTCCCAGTTCTTCCACATACAGGACAAATACCGAATTTAGTAAAGTTTTGGGGATTAGGCATCAGATGATCCTCCACCTCTTGTAAACGGTCTGTTTTTAATCAAAACCCCATATCTTTCAACAAAGGAAGCTTTATAACCCTTGTTTGTTTTGTCTTCAAAGAAATCAATCAATGGAGTTTGTCTTTCATGGAACTGAAAATCTTTGTGCTTAGCCTCACCTAAGTAGTAAGCGTCATCAGTGATGTATGGCCATGCTAGAGGTTTTGCCATTCCTTCATAGATGTTCTTATCATTCATTTGTCCACCGGGTAAACCATTAGTCGTTTCAAAAATCCTTCTTGCCATTAAGTAATCAGCACCTTCTCTTGTCAAACAAGTATCAATTTTCATCTTCATTGGTCTGTCTAACTCAGTTCTGTTATTAGTAGCAGTGTGAAGAACATAGATTGTTTGGAAATTAACAGGGCTTAGAGTCAAACCAGCTACTGAATTGTAGTAAGTTCCTCCACCCTTATGAGTGTATTCATTTCCTGATAGGCAGAACATAGGTTGAACATCATACATCAAATTCCCAGAAGGGTCTGTGTTGTCCATCCAACTTCCGTTAAATACCCAGTTTCCTGAAAGTGTACCACCATCATTAAATGGTCTTGCTGCGAACTCTTCTTTTGTGTGCTCACTAGATCCAGCCCAAGTAGCAGCTAACTCATCTAAGTAGTTTCCTAATTTCACGTTGTCTTGTACTGCTTCAAAAGTTAAGCTTAAACCACCACTAAATGTCCAGTATTTAACATAGTAAGTCCAGCCTTGTGCTGAAGACTTAAAGTTAATATCTTGTCCTTCAGTCTCGTGTCTCTCTAAATCGCCTAATCCTAAAAGCTGTGTACTCTTGTCGCCAGCGCCTTTGACACCAGAAACTATTTTGTAAACTTTGTCTCTTACTTTATCCGCTTTGTCAATTACATCAAAAGCTGCTTTATACATATCCTTTTGATAAATTGAGGGATTGTCTAATCTAACTCCCATAATCTATTCTCCAATCAGGTAACCATTAATAAAATTCTACTCTACTGCTCCTGCATACATTTTGCCTTCAATAAACGTAACGTCTACATAACCATCGCCTAGACATACGCCGTTAACATCTGCTGTCATTCCTGCTGCGAATGATACTCCACCTGCTACGGTAGAAGCTTTACCACCAACTATACGCACTACATCTTTAGAAGATGCTGAAACATTTACATACTGTACTTCACTGATAACTACTATATCACAAGACTCTCCGTCTAATGCGTATGAGTAGTTTCTATCGTAAGTATCTGCATCGTAAGCAAGAGGTAATCTAAACACTGCTGTTAAATCGTTAATACACCAGAATACATCAGCACCTTCAGTAGCTGAAGTGTCTAATCCACCTCCGCCTGCTCCGTTAGATGGGCTTCCTTCTCTTACAAAACCCTGTATTGTAGTATCATTTTCGTCGGCTAATTCTCCACGCCCTGAAGCGTCGTTTACGACTAATCTACCACTTTTAGAGTAGAAAGTCTCACTAGCCCCCATATGTAGAGCGAAGCCATTGTGACCGCCTCTAATTTGACCATATTTTACGTCACTCATCATTTACTCCTTCTTTTTGTTTTTAGCTCTACCAGCTTTAATTTCATTATAGAGCTTATATATTTCCTTCTCATCATCAACATTAGGGAACATATCAAAGGCTTGTTCTCTCTCTTTGCCTGACCATGTGATAGTACCTTTACCTTTTGGCGGTTTGCCATCACCTGTTGGTCCAGAGATTATTCTCTTAGAAGCTTGGCCTCTTGTGAATCCCTTTAACTCTGCAACTTTTTCAAGTTCAGCTAATTTGTCAGGGGTGAAGTAACCTCCACGTGCCCAACGGATCGAATGGTCAATATTATAATCTTTATGAAGGATTACTTTATCTGAGATTGTTTTAAGGAGTCCACGAATATCCTCGCTGTAGGGCTTATTATCCTCTGATAAAGAGTTTATTAATTGTACTCTTTTCTCATCGGCATTTGATTTGGCTCTGAGCTTTTGTTCTTTGTAATAAACTGTTGAATTAAGGTGTATCTCTTTAGATACTATCTTAAGCACTTGTTCATCATCAAAACCATCACAATCTTCCGGGTGGTCAGTGCGATACTTTTCCACTACCGTTTCCCAGTCGCTGAATTTCCCATCAGGACCAGTAAGCCCCCTATCCTTAATACCAATCTCCCACTCTCTTGCTGATTGAGGTCTCTTGGGTTGGCTAGCTTCTTGCTTAACCGCCGAGATTTCCTCATCCTTTATTGCCACAAGTTGTTGAAGATTCAAATTTGCTATTGCTATCTCTTCTTTATTTCCTTTGTATTTATCAACTATTTTATTAGCACTCTCAAGAGTTCTGCGTGATTCCTCAATGCCTATTTTCTTCTCTTCAGAGTATGATTTAACTCTCCCTTCAAACGCCTCTTTGCCCTTAGTCTCTTGTTTAAGCGCTGCTACTTTTCTTTTCTCTTTGTCATCTTCGTCTAAATCCTCTTCTTTAGCCTCTAGGAGCCTTGTAGACTCGGTTTCTTCAGCTTCTATAAGCGTTGTCTGTCTATCCTTCTCATCCTCGGTTAAGTCCTCAGGGTTAGCTGAGATAATGTCCTCATCAGACTTTTCCTCAGGTTTATCCTCTTCTTCCTTCTCAGGTTGCAGTTTTAGATCCTCGACTACTTCTGATTCAGGGTCTTTCCCTTCTTTTTCAAGCTCCATTTCTTTACGAGCTACATCAGCAGCGTTCTCTTCGTCTACAACTATTACATTCCCTTCTTTATCCTTCATACTACTCCTTTGTTTTTGATGGCGACCTTGTCGGTACATCTCCTGCGCCTTGCGGGTTGCAGGTGTTAATAAAAAAGACCCAGACTAGACTTTTACATCTAATTTGGGTCTCTAAGAACCTCTACAAAAAATAAACGTGCCTCTAGGGCATCTAAATTATCAAACAGAACAAGAAGCTGTCTCTTTGAAGTTTACTCTATTACCTACATATGAACCTTTTGGAAAGTGAAATTTCATATGTGCAGAATCGTCAACAAAGTATTTAAGATTTTCAATACGATTATCATTCCTAATACCATTAATATGGTGTATTCTTTCTTTTGCCGTAAGTGTTCTCCCAAGATGTTTCTCCATAACCAAGCGATGTTCGTAAACATACCCTTGAAAATTGCATTGGGGATGGTTAGGGCAATAAATAAGTACATATCCTTTATCATTTCTTTTTCTCTCCGTCACTTGCGTCTTTATACCTCTTTTTTCATCCCAATATTTGAACTGGGCGTCCCTTAGTTTTTTCTTATATCCAGCAGTTTTATAAAAACTATATCCTTTTGTACTCATACTATTTGCCTACTACAACTTCTTTACTTCCATAGGTATTAACAGTTTTGCACTTAGGGCATTTAAGCTCTAAACACGCTGGGTCTAACTTTTCATCTAACCCATTTGTATTGATATTCCCCATTGGTACTTGAAAATCATAACCACTAATATATTTACATAGTAACTTATGGCACTTCTTACAGCGATACTCTTTCACTTCTTCTTCTTCCTATTTACCCAATCTCTAATTCTGCTAGGTGTCACCCCTTTAGGCACAGTGGCTACATTGTTATCTTTCATCGCGATTAACTTAAGGCAGTCAGCTAAGAGTCCTACTATTACTTCTTTAGCTACTGGGGCTGTATCTACTTTCTTCTTCCCTTCTGCGTTAAGGGATATCTGGATTATTGGTCTGTAGCCGTCTTTGCCTTGGTTCATACTCCTCCTACTATTGGGGTTTCACTGTTCTGTACCCTCTCGATGGCTCTTGTTGCCATCTCTAAGCCTTCTTTCTCTACATCTTTGACCTTTTGTATGGTAACGTTTGGAATCCCTTGTTTCTTAAGGTAATTGGCTATTGCTACGAATGTATATCCTCTTGCTGTTAGGCTAAGGACTGATTTGGCACACTTAATCTTGTTTATATTATAAAATGGGAGATTCTTCTTTGTCATTAAGGATATTGCATAACTAAGGTATTTTATCACGTCTTCAGGTAGAGCACTTGTGATTGGAAATTCCTCCATAGATGCTTTGCGTTTAAGCTTATCTTTGAGGTCTTTGGTGTAGTTACCAGCCTCTTCTATTGAGTTAAACTGATAATTGTCGTCTTCGATTATTCCAAATTTGTCTTCTTTCATTTTCTATCCTTATCAATCCCCTTCAATAGGAGGCTTAATACGTCTGCCCTTACGAATAACGCATCATACAAGGCAAGGCGTTCATCTTTATTCCTTATTGTCTTTAATATATCAATGCCTCTTAGCATCAAGGCTTTATCAGAAGCCTCAAGCTCATCTTTATATTTCTTGAAAGTGTTAGAAGTTAAGCAATTATGTAAAGCTTCAGCTGCTTTCTCAGTAGATTCCTTGATATCCTTGTTCTTCTGGGCTATATCTTTCTTTTCCTTACCAGTAAAGTCTTTGAAATCAAACATTATCCTCCTTTTTTCTGAGCCTTTTGTTTGGCTTTCTGTATCTCTTGTGCTTTATTTGCAGGCATGGTCGCCATTGCTTGCATCTCTTGTATCATACCCATTAACTCTTTAGGAACCATCTTAGGTGGCTGTTGTGTCATTTGAGACTCTTTCATCTTAATCTGTACATATTGAGCAACTGCTTGTAAGGCTATCTGAGCTTGCTGTTGTTGGAACTGTTCTAATGGTGGTAATAACTTATCTATGCTATTCTTCCACTTCGGTCCCCAGCCTGATAATGTTAGCCTAATCTTTTCATAGTTTGCTTGAGGGTTGTTGATTATTAGACTTTGATTATCTAAGTAAGCGTTCATTGCCAAATCTTCTTTCTTTGCGTTAAGTTTATTAAAGTCATACGCCATAGCTTGGGATTGGATCGAAGTCCGGGCTATCATTGCTGACTTACCTATCTTTTTAGGTTCTGCTCCTGTTACAGTTCTTTGTCGTTTCTCAAGGTATTCTTGTTCATCTTGCCCCATTTCATAATAGAACTTAAGGATTACCTGAGCATCTATATTAAATCCATCCTTAAATTCATCTACGTAATCTTTTATATTCTTACCTGTCTCTTGTAATAAGGCGATAGTCTTGTTACCCGGTGCGTTAGGGTCGAGTGGAGTTTCCTTACCACTTCTTAAACCAGAGACACCACTCAAATCACTTGCTGTCCTCTCTACCACTTGTTGTAAGACTAGAAGCCCAGATATGTCAGGTGGTCGCATTTTGTTACTTAGAAAGTCCAAATCTTTTCCACCGTATAGTGGCATGCCGTTTGTCCATGTATTCTGTAGGAATTGGTTTGCTACATCGCTTCCTTTCTCTGTTATAGGAGTTATTGTATTGGCCATTTGTGCAGACTCTAAAGTGTGATTTAGAATAGCATTACTGGCTTTATGGGGACTAGTTATGTCCTCGGCTACACCTTCTTGATAAAACCCATTGTCGGTACATTTGACATAATGAGGTACATAATAACAATCAAGGACTGTGTAAGGATAGTTAATTCCACCTAAGTAGAGGTTCTCTTTCTCTGCTTCCCAACAGACTATCTTAGTATACTCGCCTGTTTCTTCATCTTCTGGGAGAACAGCGTAATAAACGTGTTCTAACACGTCATATTTCTCGCTAGCGTACCCTTCTCTTGGCTTGTCGTCTCCTTTGTCATAGATTAGTTTATCTATATTTACGAAATCAAACTCTTTTTCGAACTGCTTGAGTTGGTAATAGGAGAAACTAACTCTCTCAGTGATTAAAGATGCCTCACATAACCCTATGTACCCTTCAGTGTCTTTACGGACATAGAAGTTAGCATTGTCTACGAATTTAGGGAAAGGGTCATTATAGACTACGTCGTCATATTCATAGTCAAACTCAGCCTTCTTGCCTTCTTGAAGCTTTTTGATTATACTGCTATACTTAGTTGATTCAGGGTTCTTGGCTAATTCCTTCTCTATTACGTCCCCATAGGCGAGTAAGAACTCGTTTAGGGGTTTATTTTCAATTATTGGTTGCCCTTGAGGGTCTACTCCTGTTACTATCGGTTTACCCACGTACTTCTCATGACCTATTCTCTTCTCTTTCCTGACCTTATGAGACCATTTTACCATACCTACTTTCTTATAAGTAGCTGAAGAGCAAGCTAATCTTAAGGGTTTTCTTAAGGGGATTCTCTCATCTAAGGCGTAATCTAGGAACTCTTGTTGTTGGGAGCATACTTCCATTCCTACACCTTTAGCGAACCCGGGACGAGGATTGATTGAAATCTTAGGGTCTACACCAAATAAGGCATCTATCGTGGTTCTGATTATATCCTGACACTTGACTTTAGTAAGCCCTGTATCGAGATTATAAGCTCTATCAGCAGTCTTAGGCATCCTACCCTTGCGCTGTCTCTCCATTGATTCGAGGAACTCATCGAAGTCTTCACCGTCTATGTCACCTCTCTCAGCTTTAATGGCGTCAAACTCTTCCCTGATTGACTTTATTAGAGATTTCTGTTCATCTTCAGTAAGGGGTAAAGGTTTACCTTTGGTTAAAAGGCTTTCTATTACCTCTTCCTTTGGTTCTTTCTTTACATTGCTTTTTATGATTACACTTTCTTTTGGCATATTTAAAACCTCGCTGATGGAGCACTACTCTGTAATCTCCGTTTCATACTTATTTCAGACGCATTCTGGTTACTCGGTACGCTATAAGGGTGCTCATGCTTGACTTGTTGTGCAATCGAAAAACAGACTATTAAACCATCTTCCTTACCGGTGGCTGCTTCTGCCTTATTGGTCTTAGGATTGATTATAAACGTCTGCCCTTGATTGATTAAGTCAACATCGTTCAACTGACATGAGTTATGTAAAATTACTTCAGCAGCTCTGGCAAGCATAACAGGACGAGTATTAAGATTAGTGTTAAAGCCAAGTTCATCTGTTTTCTCTATCTTTCCATCTTTTTCAATCTTTTTATGATATATATTCCCGTATATTTTAACGAGACACTGTATTACGTGGTTACCATACCCTTTACTTTCAGGTGCTACTATCGCTTCATTATAGAAATATCCAAGTTTAGCACCTATATCTGCGAGTAATTCAGGCTCATATTGTCCATTGACTACTGCAGAAACACTATTAAGACGGTTGTTTAAGACTAAGATACTTGCTTCATCACCTCCTATTGCCTCGGAAGCGTCTAGTGTTACTATGTATTGTTCATTGGGACGAGGGCTTTCATATAGTTTTATCCTTCCTCCGGGTAAATCACGAAAGATGTATTTACCTTCTTCTTTGAATATATCCCCTATCTGCCTAGGTGTCTTCTTAATTTGTCTCTGCAAGGCTTGTTGGTTGAAGAATGTTCTTCCACTTGTTTGGAAAGCCTCTTGCCAACAACTTGGGTATTCCTGAAAAAATGAGTTTATCTCACCATTACATTTATTGACTATTGCATATCTGCGCCAATTTAGTTGCTCTTGAGTTAATTCATACTCTTTTATAAGCCTTGCTTCTTCTCTAATAAACCCTTGTTCACTACTCTCAGCATCGAATATTATACCGTCTAGTGGGTATAATTGATTGTTCTGTAAGGGCATACTGTATTCTTTCATCGCGAACCAAGGAATGAATATTGGTAGCCAATCAGTCTTTCCCTGTACTGAACGTACCCACTCGCCATAGAACATCTCCATTCCGTTAGCAGTAGTCTCGCCTATAATCATTGTGTTAGGTAAATCGGGGACTGTTTGGTTTAGTCCTTTCATTACTTCTTTTAGGTTTCTAAAGTAAGCTACTTCTGATAAATGTACTATTGAGAAGGTTCTACTGCGGGCTGCTTCTAAATTCTCTGCTGTGGCTATTATTATCTGTGAGTGTATGCCTTCAAATTCTAGTTTCTTTTCGTTAGATTTCTTGAGTTTAGGTGCTAAGTGGGGATATTCCTTTTCAAGCTTTTCGTGATATAGCTTTGACATATCAAAGAGATTATTAGCATGATCCTTTTCATCTGCCATTATAAGAGAGTTGATATTCTCTTGTTGGGAAGTGAAAGCGTATATTATTGCTTCTATCAATGTTGAGCAACCTTCTTGTCTGGCTTTCAAAACCCATAGCCTTATTGGCTTTCCCTCGTTTAATAGATCTATTATGATTTTAGCTAATGTTCTTTGAGCATCATTTAGCTTTAGGGGTATTAGTTGGGCGTCTTTGGTCTTTATGTATAAATAACATTGAGTGACTAACCCAATAGGCTTTCGCATCATTACCAGTTTCTCATCGTCCAGAAATTGTTTATCCGATACTGTCTGAGAATATGTTTTTGAGTCTATTACTTCGTTCAACCTTCTCCTCGTTAGTTATTTGAGTGATATGAATTGAATTGTCTACTAATGGACCATTACCTTCTATTTCTTTGCGTAGTTGTTCTATTAAGTCGGCTCTATCTTTGGTGGATTGTTCTGATTCTTTTATCGCTGCTCTAATTAAATGAATGCGTTTTGCTTTCTCTAATGCTCTATCCACTACTAGAAGAACCTTGTTGTTCTCAAGTATCTGTCTAACACGCCTTTGTGTAATCCCAAAGTTTACACCGATATCTTCATCGGTAATACCTTCATCTATCCATAGACGGCATATTTCTAGGTCTCTTATTTTGTTGTTTCCTTTGATTTTATCAGGTAATTTCATAAGATAAATTTATTAAATCTGTAACCTTAGTCTCTATAGTTAACCCTTTTTTAGTCGTGATCGTGATTTTAATCTCTTGTTTCATCTCTCCCCTTATACTTCCTGAGGTCATTTACTACTAATACTACGAAAATTATGAGTATTACTAGGTGTATATCAATCATTTGGTCTCCAATCTCCTATGAGTTTACCATTACCGAGGTCTAATACTAATCTGTTTGTTAGGGTGAATAATCTAATTTTATAGGGGCATTGCCCTTTTTTCATTGCTTTGAATATACTGTCTACATATTGTGCGTGTGTCATAAGTTATTTATTAATACAAGCCCGGATAATTAGTCCGAGCTTCTTGGTCTCTCACTGTCGGCTAAGGTATTTTTGAACAAGTCCTGCCTTAAACCTTCGTTTTCGGGTGTTTTACCTAAGCGAGATTTTCTTTTAAAAGAACAAATCGGTGCAATTAGTAGCTATGTTAGTATATTATTCCTCTTCTTTGTGAGCCTGATTAGTCCCTTCAACTCCTTGGCTAATGCGAGTTTTAGTTCTTTCCTCAAGCCACATCATAGCCTCTTCAATTTTAGTAATCGCAACTGCATTCGTTCTGCATCTAAAAGGACCCTTTTGGAATCCCCTTAAGCGATTAGCTAACAACTCAAGCACATTTTCAATGCTCGTTCCATTTACCTTGTGTTCCTTTATTGGACCACATTGAAACTTTATATGAATATATCCAGCTTCATCATTCACAATAGCTGGACTACCATCTAAAGCCTCTTGTTTTTGAGTGTTTAATCCTCTTAAATCGTCATTCATTCTGACCTCCATTTTGAGGCTACTATACTACACCGAATTATAAAAGAACGTTTATCCTGTATCTTTTTCCTCTTCAGCTTCAGCTTTTTCTTTTAGGAGCAAAGTCCAACCCCTTTTCAAATATTCATATAATACTTTATCTTCAACTACCATCTTGCTTCTTCTATTCTATCCATTAGTAGTGTCAATGGAACCTATATGACACCTATGCCCTTCTTTTACGACCTAATCCTCTTCCTGAACCGCCTCTACCTCTACCTGAACCTCTTGCTGGCTTTGGATCGCCTGCTTTACCTACACGAGGAACAGCCCCTTTTCTACAACTACCTTTCCTTGCTACTGCCATGTTTCTCCTTGTTTAATTCATAATAAATACTACGGTTTGCAAGCTAGCTTCACTTACCATAAACTACTTCACCATAAAGCATTTTATAATACAAGTCGGTGGCAGTTGGTCTGCTTTAGTGATTTATGCCTCATCCTTATTAGCTTTATAAGGGGCTTTCCATATAAACGGCTACCACGCCACACCGACATAACCCCACTCAAGCCCTTTCGGGAGTCAAATGGGGAGCAAATAAGAACGTGGATAACCCCCGAATACTCAGTGATTACCTTTTAACCGACCTTCCTAAGCACTATAACGCTTATGGATAAATACAAACTGATGATAGGATTGATTACCTACAAGAAGCATTTATCAGTCGTTAAGCCGCCCGCATTTAACGGTATGGCTAATAGCTTCCTATATCGACTTTCAGCGTCTAATTCCGCCACATCAGCATATTATCAAATAACTATAAAAGCAAGCCCGCCGCTGTTGGGACTGTTAAATCATGCAAGTGTTCCCAGTTTGACGGGTGTTTGTAAACATTATATTCAAAGAACTCTGATCCATATCTTTTTATATCTTCAGTACAGGAGTTGCAAAGACGATTATGTATCCCTTGGCTGTGGAAAAGTTTGTTGCACTTGAGACAAAAGATTTTATTCATAATGCTCTCTTTTAACTCCTAATCTATTATACTATATATCGTAGTTACTGTCAAATTTATAAATAAGTGTAATGTTTTCAATGGCTTATTGAGGTTAGAATAACTGCTAAAACTCACCACTTTGGATAATAGTTTTTTTGAAAATAAATGAGAAATACCCTTGACAGGATACAGAAGTGTGATAAGATAATAACAATTGAGATGAAGTATGAATAACAAACATACAATTAGAAATAAAAAATCCTCGGCGGGAAGCCTCTGCCTTTCAGGCAATACTTCGTCTCAAACCGTCGGGGATTTTATATTATGGAAATATTAATTAAGACATCATTCCACAATAATAATCTTAAACAAGCAAGAGAGCTTGCTGGGTTTAAAACTAAACAAGAGCTAAGTCGCGCATCTTTAATTTGGCCAAGTGCTCTTGGTAGATATGAAAACTTTAAGAGTTATCCTCAAAAGGGTGGCCGGAATGCCAAACTACTTGAAAAGACTCTGAAATGCCCTTATGATTATTTATTTCCTCCTGAATACATTAAAGCTGTCACCTTAAATATGGGTAAAAAAATAAATGAAATCAAGACATTATCCTTAAACCAGTTAACAGATAAAGACAAGAATTTTGCTATTACATACCAAAAATCAACAATAGACAACACAGCTATAGAAAAATTATTAGATACATTGCCAACTAGAGAAAAAAAATTACTTAAAATACGTTTTGGTTTCGGTGATGATCAACCCCATACATTGGAAGAGACAGCAGAAATTTTTAAAGTTACTAAAGAAAGAATACGACAGATAGAAGCTAAAGCACTAAAAAAGCTGAGACGACCAAGTGCATTAAAGGAAATCGATGGCTAATACAATAAAAGATAAAGGCTACTTCCCACTATGGAGAAAGATCACTGAATGGGGGTGGTATAGGAATGGTAATACTATGAGGGTATTCGTCCATCTATTGCTTCTATGTAACCATAAAGAAAGAAACTATATGAATTATAAGATATTACCCGGTCAATGTGTTAATGGTAGAAAAAAACTTAGTGCAGACTTAGATTTATCAGAACAGTCAATTCGCACTGCTATAAACCACCTTAAATCAACCAACGAGCTAACCAGCAAAAACTATAACAAATTCAGTATAATAACCATAAATAACTACTCTAAATATACGATATCAACCAGCGAATCAACCAACAATCAACCAGCAATCAACCAGCAACTAACCACTCCTAAGAATTATAAGAATGAAAAGAATTATAATAAAGATATACCACCTCCCCTCTCATCCATTAAAAACTTCTTTAAAGAGTTAGAACATCAGGGCGAGGCAGAGCCATTTCACGACTTCTACCAGTCCAAAGGGTGGAAAGTAGGCAAAACTCCAATGAAGGACTGGAAGGCAGCGGCTCGTAATTGGTGTCGTAGGAATTTCAAGCCAGTAGAAGATCACCCAGCACCTAAGTTCACAGTAGAGCCAGAGAAAGAAAGACCAGACTATAGCCCAGAAAGTAAAACAAAGGTTAAAGAGTTAATAGATAAAGCACTAGGGAGAAATTAAAAGACTTAGTAAATAGGTTAGGGTATTAAAAAGGAGGGGTATGAAGATAAGAGTAGTATTCAAATTTGATGAAAAAGATTTGGGAGAAAAGTGGATGAATATTGACAATCTAAAGTTACTTCTATATTCAAAGGGATTTGCAACAACAGAGAAGTTATTTAGAATTGAATCATATAGTGAAGATAAGGAGTCCAAATGAAACATTGTCCAAACCATTGTATGATAATCGCTTATTCTGGAGATAGGTTCTGTAATCAATGTGGGGCTGAGTTAGTCCCTGATGATTTATGTTCCTGTGGTGGAGAATTAAATGAAAATGATAAATTCTGCCCTAGTTGTGGTAAGGAGGTATTATGAGTGCTGATAACGGAATATATATTCATAAGTTTAGAGATGGGTATAAAGTTATCCACGCTCAATGTATAGAAAATATCTATTGGAAGAGAGGTAAGAATAAATATAATTATCGTGTGTTAAAAGAATATTTTAAAGAGTCGCCATTGTTTAATGAATTAAAAAAGGCTTTAGACTATGCTGATAAACTATACGAAAAAGCAGGTTGGACTGAATATGGAATTTGTGAAGTATAAGGAGGTATTATGTTTAGTTATTATGGAACAAAAAAAAGATTAGCAAGTTTATATCCTAAACCAAAACACACCACAATAATAGAACCATTTGCTGGTGCTGCTGGCTATTCTTTATTATATCCAGATAAAAATGTAATTCTATACGACACAAATCCTAAAATATACCTTATTTGGGATTATTTAATTAAATCAACAAGAAAAGATATATTAGATTTACCAGATATAAGCATAGGGCAAAAAGTTACAGACTTTGAATTAACAGATGCAGAAAAATATTTAATAGGGTTTTGTATAAATCCAGGTTCATCTTGTCCTAAAATAACAGCCAGTAAAAGATGTAAATGGAATAATTATAAAAGAAATATAGCAGACAATGTAGATAAAATAAAGCATTGGAAAATATACAACACAAGCTATGAAGATATACCCAATCAAGAAGCAACTTGGCACATAGACCCTCCATATCAGAAAGCAGGTAAATACTATTTCGGATATAATAAAATGGATTATAGCAAACTTTCTAGCTGGTGCCAAGATAGACAAGGACAAGTTATGGTATGTGAAAATGATGGAGCTGATTATCTTCCATTTAATTTCTTGGCAAATCATAGAGGTTCTATAAAGAACAATACAGAAGTTGTATGGTATAACGATAATTATAAAAAGGTGGGAAATAATACTATGGAGAACAAAGAACTATTGGAGGGGAAGTGATAGGTGACGAACTCTTACTCAAACCAATCCACAAGCGAAAAACCAAAAGTTTGCTCCCACTCATCATGCTAACTTATTATCACAAGAAAATGATAGTAGCAATTGGTGGACAAAGTGGAACAGGTAAAACTGAAATATCACATTTATTACAAAAATCACTTTGGGATAAACATAAAATAAGAAGTTGTATAATATCAATAGATGACTATTACAAGACCATGTGGAATGATAGGAACAAAGTGAGAGCTAAAGGTGGAATGAATTCAGTAGGCATGTGCGAAATAGATTGGAAAAAATTGGATATTATAATCAAAAGATTCCATAGCAAAGATAAATACTTATCAATACAACGCATTCATAAATTCACCAACACATTAGAAAAGGTTATAGTTGATAATAGTGCAATAGATATATTAATCATTGAGGGTATATACGCATGCCATTTGTCAGATGCGACTGTCAAAGTATTTCTTGATGGGTCAATAGATGATACCAAATCATTCAGAGTTGAACGAGGTAAAGAAAAATTGACTAAATTTCGGTCAATGGTATTACGTAAAGAAGCTAAAGAAGTGGCACTAACCAAAAAGAACGTTGACATAATCATCAAAAAATAATATATAATATAAATATGGACAAAATTAAACAAAATATTTTAATGTGTGAGAAGGCTGAGGAGATACAGAAAGATTGGGTTTCGACTAAAGGTGATTGGTATTATGCTGAAGGAGGAGAAGTTAATTCTAAGGGAGCTTATGGAAATGTAATTTATGAGAATGAATCACAAGTGAAGGATGGTAGGATATTCTTATATGGTAACAATTACGGAGACGGATATAAGCATCCAAATGACATGGAGTACTCTAAGCGTGTTTGGCTCCCTACTCAAGCCCAGTTGCAGAGGATAGTATTTGATAAATCAAAAGATGTTAATGCTACTGGTTTGATTGATAGGTTCAATGACGCTTTAGAGATGTGGGCAGAAATGGGCTATTGTGCTGACGAGAAAGTAGACCCCGCTGATTGGTCTATGGAACAACTCTGGTTAGCATTTGTGATGAAGGAGAAATATAATAAGAAATGGGATGGTGAAGAGTGGATAGAGGGGATAAAATGAAAATAATCCAAGGTGAAAAAGTTCATATTAAATCATGGTGTGATAATCCAGAAAGTGGAGCAATAGACCAAGCAATAAATTTAGCTAAATTACCATTCGTATTTAAACATGTTGCTTTAATGTCAGATACCCATCAAGGTTATGGTATGCCAATTGGAGGAGTAATTGCTTGTGAAAATATAATTATACCTAATGCGGTAGGAGTAGATATTGGTTGTGGAATGTGTGCTGTTAAAACTTCAATTTTAGCAAAAGATTTAAATACTGAGACACTAAAGAAAATAATGGGAGAAATCAGAAAAGTAATACCAATGGGAAATGATAAAGGCGGAAGCCATGAAGAGCCCCAAGATAAAGATTTAATGCCAACATGTCTTGAAAGACCAGTAGTAAATCAGGAATCTATTATATTACAGCAATTTGATAGAGCTAGACACCAATTAGGAACTCTTGGAGGAGGAAATCATTTTATAGAAATACAAACTGATGGAGAATATGTTTGGATAATGATACATTCTGGAAGTAGAAATTTAGGACATATAGTTGCAACACATTATAATTATTTAGCTAAAGATATTAATGAAAAATATCATTCGTCAGTAAATAAAAGTATGGATTTAGCTTTCTTTCCTTTCCACAGTAAAGAAGGACAGGCTTATTATAAAGAAATGCAATATTGCATGGATTTTGCTTTAAATAATAGGTTACTAATGATGAAAAGAGTTATTAAAGTATTTCAAGATGAATTTAAACTTGATGGTGGTGAAATAGTAGGAAATTATCAATTTAAAGCTCCTAAAGATAATGGTATAATAAATATAGCACACAACTATGCTTCACTAGAAAACCATTTTGGTAGAAATTTAGTTATACATAGAAAAGGAGCTACAAGAGCTTATGAAGGAGAGATTGGAATTATACCTGGTTCACAAGGAACTTCTTCTTATATAGTTAAAGGTAAAGGTAACGTAGATAGTTTTAAATCTTGTTCACATGGAGCGGGTAGAAACATGAGTAGAAGCAAAGCAAGAGCTACTCTAAATTTAGAAGACGAAATTAAGAAAATGGATGATAAAGGCATTATTCACGGAATCAGAACACAAAAAGAATTAGATG
>Ga0222679_1000391_pt1 | contig 16092 bp, 22 predicted proteins | sample AntAcemetagen939_FD_179843 | JGI IMG/M metagenome (GOLD analysis project Ga0222679, IMG submission 179843) | Saline water microbial communities from Ace Lake, Antarctica - #939 | ecosystem: Environmental > Aquatic > Non-marine Saline and Alkaline > Saline | place: Antarctica: Ace Lake...
AAATAAAATAAGGCACCTGAACATCAACCAGTAAACATAAAAACTTTGTTCCATCTGAAATTGTTGTTGGACTGTCACAACTTAAATTTATTCTTGCATCTGATACTTCTGGCATTAAAAAGTTAATACACATAATTCCTATAATGAATATTACTATTGCAGAAAGCACAGAAATCGCCATCGTCTGCCCTCTTTTATTTAACATATTAATTTCTCCTGTAAATTATTTAATTGCATTGGTTTTATTTCACTTTCCCAAAATGTTAGAACTCTCCAACCTTTTTCTCTAAGTTCACTACATCTTTGAATATCTACCTCTCTTCCCATAGGAAATTTATGCCAATAGTTTCCAAAACATTCAATTATTGTTTTTTGATTTATTCCATTTTGGATTGGTATTAGAATATCACATTGATAAGAATGTTCTATCTCTTTTATATATTGGTGAGTGAAAAATTCTATGTTTAATTGTTTCAAGAAGTCTTGAATTTTTACTTCTATTGATGTATCTTTAATTGGAAAAATTTGCTTTGCCCTTCTTTCTCTTATTTTTTTTATTGCTTCTTTTGTGTGTTTTCTACCCCTCATACCAAAATCCTTATTTATTCTGGCATTATTCTTAATTTTTTCTATTGTCTCCTTAGTCTGGTATCTTCTATGATTTTTAGATATATTTTTTCTATGTTCTTCAGATAATCTTTTTCCTTCCCAATTATTCTTTATTCTCCCTTCTTTAATACCCTGTTTTCTAATTTTGCTCATTTTTATTTTTGTTTCTTCTGATATGGGTAAATATTTACCATAACAAGGTTGTTTTTCTTTAGGTAACCCCTTATTCCAAGGGGTAAGTTTACCAGAATCAAATAATCTTTTCATTATTTCCGAATGTTTTTTATTCTTTCCTAATTTTAATCCCTTATTCCAAGGTGTCTTTCCCTTATGGGATTCACTCATTTTTATTCTTGATTCTTCAGAATGTTTCTTTCCAAGCATACCTCTTGGATGTTCTTTATTTTTCCACATATCTTTTCTATCTTCTTTCATCTTTTGTTTTTTTTGTTTTAAATATTTATTCATTTTATTCTTGAAATATTATTCTCCCCATGGCGATTGCTCCTGCCATAAATAATAAGAATCCAATAAAATAAGGTAAGGTAATATCAACAGCAACACATGCTGCTTTATCAAAATTAGAAATAGAATCACCAGAACAATTTAATCCTACTGAACTATTTGTTGAAACATTTCTTGCATCAGTTATTTGACTTTGTAATGCTGGAGCTAAAGCAAGAGCTAAAATAACTATAACTAATCCTATCATAAATGTTACTATAATTAATTGTCCTTTTTTGTTCATTCATATTCCAAAGAGACCCCTACTCTTCCTCCCTTTCTTTGGGGTTTTTCTAAAGAATTGTATTTCTTTTCCAGTTCCTGCTTTTCTTAATCTTTTTTCTTTCCTTTCAATTACTAAGAACTCACTTAATTTACTTTTTCTAAATCCTTTCTTTTTTAATAATTCTATTTCTGATGCTTTTAATTTCTTTCCTTCTTTTGTTACAAATCCTGCAGCACCTAATGTTTTTGTTAAGAATTTACCTAACTTTTCTTCTGCTTTTGTTTTTGTTTTTGCTTTCCCTAGTTTAACTTCTTTTCCGAATCTTCTTCCAAACACTTCAAATTCTTGTGGTTTTTCTTTAGCCATTTTAGTTACTTTCTTAATTGCATCTCCTAATTTAAATACTGGTTTAAATGGAACTGGAGTTTCTATTTTTAATGCTTGTCTTTGTTTTAAAAGTTGAGCTTGTCTAAATAAAGATTCTTGCTTTAATTGTTGTTTTGTTTTAAGAGCTTGTTTAAGTAATAATTCTTGCTTTAATTGTTGTTTTATTTTTAATATTGGTTCTTGTTTTAAGATTGTTGTTTCTTTTAACATAGACTCTGGTTTTAATGTTTGAATACTTTTTAATTTACTAATTGGTGCTGAAACTTGTATTTCTTGTTGTTTCATTTCTACAAAAGATGGTTGAGTTATTCCATCTAATTTAATTGCAGATACTCCAACTTGTTCTTGTGTTTCATATAAACCTGTTCTAGCATAAGGTATTTCTTTTAATCCTGTTCCTCCAACCATTAAAGGTAATTCTACTTGAGTAGGTTTAACTTCCATTGTAGGTTTTAATAATTTAGTTGGTGTTGGTTTCTTTGGAATATATTTTAATGCTTGAACTTTTTGTAATTCAAATGTTGAACTTAATGGTGTTCCTTTTCCACTAGAAGAAATAATTGTTGTTACATCAGAAGTTGTTTTATCTATTTGAGGAAACTCCAAATACTTTCCTTTAATTAAACCTACATCTCCTACTGCTCTTGGATATGTTTTAGATATATCTTTAGAACCAACCATAACATCATATACTTTTACATCTCCAATTGGTTTTACTTCTTTTACTATTGCTGCTTTTTGAAATTGTGCAGTTGTTTTTCCTACTGGTTTTGTAAGAACTAATTCTTTACTAATCCCTAATTGTATTTGTTCTTCTTCTTTTAAGAATTTTAAAATCTCTTTTTGTTTTATTGGTGCTCCACCTAACTTTCCTTTTTCTACTGTTTTTAATAAAGCATATTGTTCAACTTTAGATAATTTAGATATATCTTCAACTGGAACAAATTTTCCTTCTTGGTTTACAAATGTATATTTCGGTTCTCCCAATTTTCCAGTTTTTCCTAATCTTTGAGTTCTTAATACAAATGGTTTACCTGCAATTATTGGTTTGTCTGCAAAAGGAGATGTTATTTTAGGTTGTTTATATTTTATCTCTACTATTTTACTTACTTTTTCTCCGAATCTTTTCTTCCCTAATTTTGAAAAAAGAGTTGTTTCTTTTACTATTGCTGGTTCTTCTACAATTATTGGATATGATTTTTGTATTACTTTTCCATCTACTATTTTCTTTTGTCCAGCTTCTACAAATGATACCTTTGGTTTTTTTACTACTTCTCTTGTAACTTCTTTTAAATATCTTTCAGAAGGTTTTAATGATATTCCTCTTTTACTTAATCTAACTCTCGCACCTAAAATTTTATCTGCTCTTGTTGTTACTCTAAGTTTTCCTGCTGTTTTAACTGCTATTGGTGCTTTTAAATATTTTGCACCTGCATAAGCTGCTCCTCCTAAAACTACTGAACCTAATAATGCTGCTTCTCCCGGATGTTCTTTTATAAATTGTTTAGCTCCCCCAGATTCTTTTACTCTTTCTGCAACCTCACTAGCAAAAAATACTCCTCCAGTATAAGGAACTAAATATTTTGAACCCTCTCCAACTCCACCTAAAATATCTCCTGTTGCTTGTCCTAATTGTTCTCCAGTAAAATATAATTGTGGTCTTACATGTGCTTTAACTGTTACATCTTCATACTTTGCTTTTGCTCTTCCTGTTAATGGGTCAAATTCTGTTGCTGTTCCAAATTGTGGTTTATAAATTCCTTCAAGAGTTTTTTCTGGTATTAGTTTTTCTTCTGCTAAAACATATTTCTTTTCCCTACCTAATGCTATTCCAAATCTTTCTCCTACTATTTGACTACCTGTCTTTGCAAGGAAACTAACTCCTGCACTTGCTTGAACTCCAAGACTAGGAGAATATAATCCTTTAAATTTTTCTAATGAAACATCTTTTCCTTTATATTTTCCAACATCTTTAGTTAATGCTCCAAATCCTCCAAAAGCATAAGCACTAACTATTGCTCCTGCTTTTCCACCACCAATTGTAACCTTTGGCATTTCTATATAACCTTCTTTAGAAATCTTTCCCCCAACTTTTTCATATCTTTTTATGTTACCTTCTAATCTAATTCTTTCTTTATTATATTTTACTAATTCTTTATTTAATCTATTATAACTATTTTTGTATACTTCATATTCTTTTTCTGTTCCTACAAATTCATTATTTTTAATATATCCTTTCCAATCACTTTCAAATCTTTCTTGTGTTTTTTCTATTTCTTTACTTGATTTTTCTAATTCTATAGAAATTTTACTAATTTTATCTCGTGAACCTTTTAATTCTTCATAATCTTTTTGAGAATATCCTGTTAATTGATAACCTAATTCTCCTTTTTCTTGTGCTTCTTGTATTCTTCTTCGTTCTTCATAAGTTGGATATCTTTGAATTGCAGTTCCTCCAGCACCATAACCATAAGTAGATGTTTGATAAGTTCCAGTTCGAGGGTCGTATGTCTCCCCTGCTCTTATTTGTTGTTGTGTTTGAATTTCTCTTGATGGAGTTGGTAATTTAATATCTTTATAAGTTGTAGTTGTGCTTGTTGTTGGTGTTCTAGTTGATAATTGACTTGTTGAACTTGTTGTTGTGCTAATTCCACCTCCACCTCCTCCACCTCCAGAAGTATATCCTTCGAATGCTCCCGGAATACTTGGGTCTGATGTTGAAACATAACCACTTGTTCCTCCCGGCATACTTCCACTTTCAGAAGGTTTATAATATTTTGGTAAATCTATAACTTTCCCTTTTCTCCTTGCTCTTCTCCTCGCCAAGTATTCTTTTATTCCCATTTTATATTCCCTCTATATATCTAGCATAATCAAAGCTAGGACAATTTAAAATTTCAGTTCTTCCAATTACTTGATTTAATTCTGGTATAACTACAATTACATTTTTGTTATCTGCTATTTCAGATGCTTTATCTAATTCAGATGCTTTAAGGTATATTGCTCCATAAGAATCACAATCTATTTTCTCTGAAGGATTATAAAATATTAATCCTAGACCACCAACTAATAAAACCATAATCCCAAGCATTAAGATATATTTTGTTTTCATCTTATCTAGTCCAAAAACCTCCTCTATCCTTTTGAACTTTCTGCTTTTTCTTTATTCCAAACATCTTTAAAATATCTTCATCTTCACCTTGGTCGTCTTCATTAAATGAAAAAGAATCTAAAAATGATTTATCTTTTTTTATCTTATCTTTTTTTATCTTATCTTGTGTTAAACTTATTCTTCTATTTAAATCTCTATCTTGTATTCTATCTAAACGATTCATCATTTGGTTTTTATTTCTCAGTTCTCTACTAGAGTATTGTTTCTTTTTCATACTTTCAAGTTTTTTTACTATTTCGTTCAATTTTTTTGTTTTTATTTTATCATTTACCATTTATTATACCTCCTTTTAATCCTCGAATAATATCTTTTTTAATTTAAAATCAATTTTCATATCTAAAAAATCTTCAGGAGTTTTTCCAATTTCTTTTAGTTTTCCTTTTTTAAAACTTGTATTAAATTGTTTATTACTTTTATTTTCTATTACTTTTCCAAGAAAATCTTTTAATTTCATAAAGACTACATGTAGAATACCTTTTTAAATGTCGATTATAACTAAGTTAAAGAATCACCTAATCCACTCTAAATCTTTTTGCTGTTTTTCTGAAGTTAAACCATACTTTTCTTTTATACTTTTAAACCATTTAGGTAAATCTGAAATCATTAAAACCCAAGTATCTATTATTCTTCTAGTTTCATCTTCTATTTTTATTCTTACTATGTTTTCTCCAGCATCATGTCTAACTTTTTGAAATCCCAAATTATGCTCCTCCTGTTAATAAAGCATAACCAATTATTGCTGCTATTACTAATCCGATTACCCATTTAAGAACATTACCCATTGATTTTTTAGCACTAAGTTGTTCAGACTTCATTTTATTCATTAGTATTTGAAATCCTTTTTTATTACTTCCATCTTCTAATGATTTTTCAAAGTGCGATTTAGGACTAAAAGGTTCTACACTCCAATTAGGTAAGATAACCATTGGGTTTCCTTTCTTATTAAACATTACATGTCCTGTAGTTGCAAGTCTTGGAATTAATTCGTGCATTATTGTTTGTTCGTTTATTTGATATTTTTTAAAATTGTATGTTCCATTTTCATTTAATAAGAGAACTGTTAAATAGTTTTTCTTCTTTTGACTTCTTCCTACTCGTTTTCCAAATGGAAATCTAAATTTCTTTTCTTTATCTTTAACATCATCTTTGCTCATAAATTTTTTTATATCTTTCAAATCTTCTTGTATCCCCATTTATTTTACCTCCCTTTTGTTTTTATTCATTTTAATTTTGAGTTGTATCTCCTCCAGATTCTTCTGTTTTTTCCTTAAACCATCCCTTATTTATTTTCTTTCGTTTCGTGACATCAGCAACTTGTTTCGTTTGAACTGTAGCTTGTTTTACTAAGAATCCTTCTCTACTTAGACTTGTAGCTAAAGTAATTTCTGCTTCTTTTTGAAAATAATCTTTAAAGTAATCATTATCCATAATTTTTTCTGCAACTAAAGCCATACTCTTTGCTCCTCTTACTGTGTATGAAGGAATACCTAATTCACTAAAATCTTTATCATCTCTTAGATTTCCTGTTTTAGTTGTATCATCTGCTGTTGCTACATTCATTAAAAAGACATGAACATTTTGTTTATCCTCTTGTGTTGGTGCATTATCTTTCATTGCTTGTGCTAATTTCATTAATGCTTCTTCTTCAGACATGTCCTCTACTTTTTTTTCGTCTGTCATCTTATTTAGTCATCCATCCTATTTTAATTCCTCTAAATATTGTTGCTAGTATTCCCATTCCATAAAAGAAGTAAGAAGTCCAATTATTAAATCCAACTATTGAAGTCCAAAGAACAACTATTGCTATTGGTGTGAAAATATAAAATACAGTTTCTATTCCACCTAAGATAGATAATATAACTACTAATAATTTATTCATCTTCCATTCCTCCACGAATATCTAATATTAAATCTTTTAAAGTTTTCTTTGCTACTTTGCAGTAGACAATTACAATTAGTGAACCTAATATAAGGAATACTAATAAGTTTTGTATTAAATTTTCTTGCCACATATCTCTCCCCTTTGTTTTTTATGGAATGACCTATGCTTTGAATTATTTGAAAATAACATTAAATTTTCTATTCTATTATCTGAAGTATTTCCATTTATATGATGCACTACTTCTGTTAATAATAATGTTCTTCCTAAATGTTTTTCTATTACTAATCTATGCTGTAAAATATATCCTCTATCATCACAATTTGGATGATTTGGACACTTTTCCCTAATATATCCTGATTTTCCATGTTTCCTTGTTCCACCTTTCCATAGTGTATGGTCTTTCCCTTTATATTTTTTATGTAATTCATCTAAGTGCTTCTTTTGTTTTTCTGATAGTTCTTTCTTTTTCATTCTTTTTATTTTAATATCCTTAGCCACATTTATTTTTTAAGAGTATGTCTCTCTTTAAATGATTTAATTCTATTAAATTTATTAGTAAGAAAAACATCCATGCTAAAAAGAATATTGGAATAAATCCTAAGATTAATATTACTGGTGTTTTTAATAATATTAAAATATCCATACTAAAGGCATACTTCATTACTAATCCAAATAATCCTAAATAAAATACTGCATAAAAAGGAGCTGTGAATATATAAAAATGAGAACTATCTTTTCTTCTTACTATTTCTTCATAAGCATTTCTTTCGACTAAAGAAAGATTTTCATAATTCTTTTTCATTACTTTATCATCTTTTACTCTTTCTTTCCTTTTTGCTAATAAATTTATTAGTATGTCTTGTATAAAATCTTTTTTCATTTTAATTTAATTTTTTTGGTCTGAAACCTTGAACTTGTTCCCACAAACAAGCATATCCAAATTTTTGTAAATCACTAATCACATAATCTGCTTGTTCTCTTTCTGTTTTCATTTGTTTTATTTTATCTTTAAATCTTTGTCTTGCAATACTTTGCCAATCTTCATTGTCTTTTAAATCTGGAAACTCTTTCAACACCCCAACCTTATTTAATTTAATCCCATCAATATCTCCAAAGTTTTGAAATTGAGAAGTCCTAAAAAATAAATTATTATCTTTTATTCTTACCTCAACTATGTCTGTTCCAAAATTGAAGACTATTCCAATCATGCTATTGCCCTTTCTATTTTATCTAATTTGTTTAAGACTTCTACAAATAAATCTTCTTGAGTGAATACTTTTTCTGTGTTGTTGTCTTTAATAGCTAATCCTGTTTCAGTAACAACTTGAGCTACTTCGTATCTCTCTTTTGATTCTTTCTTAACTTCTTCTTTAGAAACTTCTGTTTTTTCTTCTGCCATATTATTTATTTTCCTCCCTTTTAAATTTATTTATCAAGTTTAAATTATTTGTAATTAACACCTGTTCTCCTCCCTGAATCTTTGATTTCTTTGGTATAAATACATGTTTGACTCCATCCTTTCTTACTAGAACTGTTCTAATTTCCATTTGTATCGCCCCCTTAACCATGATAATATATGATAATAGGGTTTATAAATGTCGATTATAATAGATGTTAATCATAATATAATTTTTGTATTCCTGCTCCTATTGAAAGTATTGCTCCTACTGCTATTTCAAATAGACCTAATCCCCATGTCATAAACATATCTCTAAATCCTACAACTCCAAAATTTATAGAATAAATTCCTAACATAATGAATCCTAATCCACCAAGAACTACAAACCATGCTTCATTTATTGAGAATCCTAAAACTACTATTCCTCCTAATACTACTAATAAAACTATATAGAATCCTAATGTATCTATAAATCCTGTAGGTGTAACTAAGTAATGTAAACATCCTGTTTCTTTTTCAACTGCATTTCCACAATCATAACAATATTCATATTCTCCTAATTCTGAATTATTTCCTCCTAAAATATTACTATAAAAATAAGTTCCATCTTCACTTGCTATTATGTTTGATAAGAAAACTTCCTTATTTGGATATTTTACTTTTGTAAAATTACAATATGTGCAATTATTACAAGTTTGATAAATTTCTATTGAATTATCTAATTTAACTTTTCCAATACAATCATCTCCATCTGGACAACTTGCAGAAGTAAAACTAATTAAGAAAATTCCAAGCATTAAAATTAAATATATTTTATTTTTCATTTTATATATATGATGGTTTATATATTTCATACTCCGATTTAATTCTTTGTGGAAATGAATTTAAGTATTGTTCTGTTGAGGCTAACCATGAATGACCTAATTGGTTTTTTATTGTTATAATATTTGCTCCACGATTTAACATATTTGAAGAAAGACTATGACGAAGAAGATGAACATATATTTTTTTCTCTATTTTTGCTCTTTCTCCAAGGACTTTCACTAATTTTCTAATATCTGAACCAGTGTATTGATTATTTCTTACTTTTGTTGTGAATAAGTAGTCGTCTAACTTTCTTGGATATTTTTCTATGTAATTTAGTAAAATTTTTATACATTCAGAAGATATGTTTGCTAAATATTCTTTATTCCCTTTTACTTTTTTTACTATAATTGTGTTGTCTCCAAAATCAACATCTCTTAATTTAAGATTACAGAAAGAACGATTTCTTAATCCACTATATGCTAAAGTGGTGAACATAGCCTTCTCTTTTATATTTTTACAAGATTGAATCATTCTGCTTACTTCTGCTTCTGTTAATGTGTCTGTTATTAATTTTCTTTGTCTTTTTGGTTTTGCATACCTAACTAATTTTCTTTTGAAATCCATATATTTTTCTATTGAAGAAATATTATTGCATTGATGGGAAGTGCTTTTATTTGAGTTTCTTATTTCATAAACATAATCTGTTACTTCTTCTTTTTCTGGATTTATATTTTCTAAAATCTTTAACATTCTTTTAATGTTTTCTAAATGTGCATTGATAGTTATGTTTCTTAAAGAGTAATTTAAAACCAAATGCTTTTTAAACAGTTCAAGTTCTTGGCTTAGTTTTTCTTGTTCCATAACCGAAAGTCCATTTACATAATTTATAAATCTTTCTACTTGTAACCCCTCAAAAGTTACACTAATAGGTAGTAAATATTGTTTCATTTTGTTTGTAAACCTCCACACCAACTATAAGTATTATCTTTAGAACATAGTTCAGATTTAAGTAAAGTGTTTTCATTTTCTAAGAGTTTGATTCTATCATCTTGCTCTGTATTCCAATCAAATAATTCTTTAATTGAACTTAAAATCATTGTAACCACTCCTCCAAGATTTCTTGTATATTGAATTTCTGCTTTGCTGACTTCTTCTGATGTAACATTTAATTCTTTAGCAACATAATTCTTTTGCTCAATTTCACTCAAACTTTCATCAACTTTAATAGATTTTTTATTTTTTACAATCCAACATTTTTGTCCATAAATTGGTTCATCTGTATCTTCACAAGTTTCTCCAATTATTTCTTTAGTAGTTTCATTAATTATTTCAGTACAAATTTGTTGATATCCTGTTATATTTTCTATATCTTGCCCACATTCTGTTCCTTCAAATTCTACCACATAATTTTTAGTTCTTAATTTAACAGGATAAGAAGTGTGGTCTATTTTGTTATCTTTATTTTTAATTTCTTTAATTTTATCTAAAGCAGAACCATCTGAAATCTTCCAAGCAGGAGTTAAATCATTATAAGTTACGGCATAAACATTATCCCAAGCAAGAGAACTTGTTCCTAAATCAAAGGTTGCATTTGTTTCTGGGACTATATCTCCATTAACTTGAAGTTTGAAATCTGGACTCGTCGTCCCGATGCCGACTTTGCCTGAAGTTCCGACATAAAGAATATCAATTTCTTTAAGAGTAAATTCTGAAACATCGGTTATCCCAGCCCCAGTATTTCTTAAGTAGATATTAGTATGAACTGCAGTAAAGGGAACACCACTTGTGATTATATCCACAGCAGACCCATAAGAATTATGAACTCTAAATAAAGAAGCAGTTGTGCTTGAACTTATTGTTAAAATATATCTATTTCCAACTGTTAATAATGCTTTAGTCAAACCTCCATTTGAAATTGTAGTGAATGTGTCTGAATCAGTTGCCGAACCCCCTGCAATTGGTTGCCATCCATTTGTAAAATCCCAACCAGATAATAAATCAGAAGAAGTCCCAAATCCTGCTGAGCCAACAACTTCTATTTTTTGTCCTGGATTCGTCGTCCCGATGCCGACATTCCCCAAAGCATCAACACTTAAAGCAGGGTCTGGTGCTCCATCAGAAGCAACTAATTCACTATGTCTATGTAAAGCATTAGCTATAGAATTGTCTGTTAAAGGTAAGAAAGTTGAATAGTTTCCTGCAAATGTATCAGTATCTGCCTCATAACCATCTGGACTCCAAGAACGATTATAAGCAGTCCAATTTGCTAACCAAGAAGTATCCCAAGTATCTGTATCAATATAACTCCAATCTTTAATAAATCCTGTTGAATTCCAATCTTTAATATAATTATCTACATTCCAATCCTGAATTAAACCTGTATCATTCCAAGAAGACACAGTTAAAAAATCTGAATAATTAGCTAACCAATAAGGGTCTGTTTCAGTATAAGATTTAATATAACCAAATGCAGAAATATCTCCATCACTTAGTTGAGTATTTGTATCTGCTAACCATAAATCATTATTAGCTGTATAGTTAGTATTCCATAATGCTTTTGTTAGATAATCTGAAATTGAGAAATCTGTTGAGTTGTAATAATTAAAAGCCAATATTGTTGATAGTTCTAAATCATCACTAACATCTTTATCCCATCCAGTAAAGGCAGATTCAGTTCCATCAATATCTGCATCTGTATAATAATTTAAAGCTGAAGTTAAAACATAATTAGAAATACTAAAATCTGTTAAATTATAAAATCCACTTGGATTATTTATTGCATAGTATAAAGCATTTGCTTGAGAAGTTGTAGAGTAAGAAGGTTTATCTAAAGTCCAATTTCCAAGACTATCAACTTTAACATTAGTTGCATAATTACTTAATGAAGAAGTTAAAGCAAGAGTTCCGTTAGTTGCTTCACCCCAATTAATGAATCCTGTTGGATTAGAAACTGAATAATATAAAGTATCAGCATAAGTTTTATTCCAGTTATCTCCATAATTTATTGGAGCATAAAGAGTATCAGCTACTTCTTTTGTTGAATAACTACTTTGGTTAGATGTCCACAATGGGTCTGCTTCTGTGTATGAAGAAATATATCCTGATGGATTAGAAGCAAGATAATAATTTGCTAAACTTGAATTGTAAGCAAGAGTTCCATTATAAGCCAAAGGGTCTGACTCTGTTTGAGGATTAGTTGAATTATAATATCCAAATGGATTATTTTTTAAGTAGTAATCTGAAATTACAAAGTCAGAAGAATTATAAAATCCAAAGGCAATAATATCTGCAGTTGTTGAATAACTACTTTGATTTGCAGACCAATATGGGTCTAATTCAATTAAATTCCAGTTTTTAATATATCCAGTTGAGTTCCAATCTTTAATTAATCCAGTATCATTCCAAGAAGATATTGTTAAGAAATTAGAATAGTTTGCTAACCAATATGGGTCTTCTTCTGTAAATGAAGTAAGATAATTCTTCCCGACAATCCAATTATACAGAGAGGTGTTTGCATTTCCTATTTCTGTATCTGTCTGTGCAGAAGTATAATAGTCAGCAATATCAAAATCCGTTGAGTTATAATAATCCCATCCTAAAATTGTGTTTATTGCAGGAATTGTTTGGTTGTATGCCCAAGTATCATAAGTAGAGTTGTAAGTTGAACTCCAAGAATCATTATAAGCTGTGTAATTTGCTAACCATGAAGAATCCCATGTATTCGTGTGCAAACTATCATTATTTCTATGAATAGTATTTAAAGTCACAAAAGCACTCATTCCTGCAATATCAATTCCATCAACTGAACCATCCACTACAATATCTCCATAAAAAGTATTATTAGACCCTAATCTATAATCATTAAAATCAAAATCAGTAGAATTGTAAAAACTAAAAGGATTAGATTTTAAGTAATAATCTGAAATTGAAAAGTCTGTTGAGTTGTAATAATTAAATCCTAAAATATCTGATAAATCTGCCTTACCTAAAAAGTCAGAATAGTTTGCATTCCATAAAGTTTCTTCTGTCAGATAATCTCCAGACCAATTAATTATTAATCCTGTAGCATTCCAGTCTTGTATTAATCCAGTATCGTTCCAAGCTGAGATAATTAAAAAATTACTATAATTTGCTACAAAAGTATCTGTATCAGCTTCATAACCATCAGGACTCCACGAAGAATTATATGCTGTCCAATTAGCTAACCAAGATGTATCCCAAGTATTAGCTTCATATCCATCAGGACTCCAAGAAGAATTATATAAAGTAAAATTATCAGTCCAAAAAGGGTCTGTTTCTGCCTGAGAAATATCTGTTAATTGACTTCCATTTCCAAAGAAATAATCAGCAGTAACATTTCCTGTTGTTGTTATATTTCCAGTCATTTCACAACCTGTTAATTTACAATAAACAGAATTAAATAATCCTTGAATCCAATCTTTTAATGTTGTTGGAGTATATCCTTGAAGATACTCTGAATTATTAACATTAGATTGAGTATAATTTATTTGTGTTGGAATGTTTAAATTAACCCCAACATCCCCAGAAGTTCCAACTTCAATTTCAGCACTAACTAAAGAAATTAAAAATAAAAAAGAAAAGATGGCTACTCCAAACATAACGACTGATAAACTAAGTGCCTTTTTGGTTTCACCCTTTATCTCGTGTATATTTTTTTCACCTGTGTTCATTAAGTTACCTACCTAATTAAATCAATCCACTATTTCTTAAACCTTGAGCAGCGATTCCAATTGCAGAAGTTGCAATTGCAAGTGCGAAGAACAGAGTAGTTAATCCAACTAATGTGTCTGAAGCTCCTGTAACATTACCGTCTACTTGTGCTGTACCAACCTGTTGTGCAACAGTTGGGAGCAATGCAGTACCAACTAAAATCACAATGAATCCGCCTATAATATTTCCCAGCATCTGATACCACCCCCTAAAAGAATTGACAAACTATTAATTTTCATATATAAGTTTAGTAAAATGGGTTTATAAATATCGATTATAGAATACACTTTAAAGTAGTGTCAAAAATTACTTGTCTTTGTGTGGGCAAATACCTTTATTATAATATTTACCCCAATTACAATTAAAACATAAAACCTGAAATCCTTTTGGAAAATTATTTTTTACTAACCAAGGATAAATTTGGTTATGTATTTTCTTTCTATGTTTTGTTCCATTTCCATCAATATGGTCTATTGTCAAAAATGCTGGATTTTTTTCTCCACAACAAGCACATTTTCTTCCATAATGATTAAATACTAATTCTTTATTTTTGTCTCTATATTTTTTACTATAAATTTTATTTAATTTTAATATTTTATCCTTATTTTTCTCTCTCCATTCCTTATCTTGTTCTCTTATTCTTTCTTTAACCTCTGGAATTTTACTATGCTCCCTTCTCTTTTTATTAATTTCTTCTTTATTTTTTTGATAGTGTCTTCTTCTATCTTCTATATTTTTATATGGCATTTTTCTTAAAAACTAAAAGGTATTCATGAACTTTAGAAGTCATTAAATATCTTTTTAACCCTCCAAATCTTTTATTAGCAATATCAAAACTAACTGATTGAATAATAACTAAATCATGAAGTTTTAGACCTAACTCTTCCATAATTTTTATATTATCTAAATGAAAGGTATAATATTTTTTGTTTTTTCTAAAATCTCCAACAACTAAACAACAATATTTATTTTCTTTAAGTAAATCAGTTGATTTTTTTAGTATTTGCTTATATCTTTCTAAAAATTTATTATAATCTTTTATATCACTTAATTGTCCTTCACAAGATTCATACCTTTCGAGATTAAAATAAGGAGGGCAACTAAAAATAAAATCAACCTCCTCTTTTATATATTTATCAACATTGAATGAATCCTCATTTATTATCTTTGGTTTATATTTATATTCTTTTAATTTATTTGTATTTATTAATGGTATAATTTTATCGCAAACTTCTTTTGATATTTCAAACCCAATATATTTTCTATCTTTCATAGCAGAAACAAAACATCTTGTTCTTCCAGCAAAAGGGTCTAATATTACATCATCTTTTTCACTCCAAAAATTAATTATATTTTCTGCTACTGTTGGATTAAATTCACTAAAATATTTTCCTCTTACTTGTCTGAAATTTTTCATATTTGCTATTGGGTCTTTTGTTCCACTATAAAGTTTTCCATCCTTTCTAAATAACCAAATTGATGAGTAAGTTGTATCTTTTTCTTTCATATAGTTAAAGGGAACAACTCTTATTTAAATGTTTATGTAAACTAAAGAGTGGTTACATATCATTAAGTTTAATGATAATCCATTATAATCGTTATTTATAAACTAAGATTAACATATATTATTATGGCTGGAAAAATTGCTTATGGAACTGAGACAGAAGAGGAAAAAATTTCTAAAATTAATGCAGCAGGAATAATTAATGTTACAATTGAGAATTTATGGAGAGATGTTTTCTTATCAATGGCAAAAGGTGATTTAGTTACTTGGAATAGAAAATTAGATGCTGTTTGGGGAATACTTGGAGGAGATGTTGCAGAAGGTGAAAAGGAAGATAAAGCAATGGAAGCATTAAATTTACAAATTTATAAAACAGGAAGTTTAAATCATAAAAAAGTTGGATTTCAAAAGTTAGAAGTTGATGAATCTGAAAAAATGGCTTTACAATATTTATTATTAAATAAAAAAAATCTATTTCTAAGGAGATTACAAAACAAACAAGGAAAAGGAACTGCATATACTTCAGATGATAGAGATGATATGGATTAAACATGGCAAAAAGAGAAGGAAATAAACTCGTAAAAATTATAGACCCTAAAACAGGTTGGGAAATTGAGTATTCTATGTCTATTCGGTTGAAAACTAATTTAGATGAAAGAATTATACCTGCATTACGAAAAGAAGATAAAGATTATGTTCTTTGTGTTGATGGAAGAGAAGGTTCTGGTAAATCTTGGTTTGCTTTTCAGCTTGGAAAATATGTAGACCCAACTTTAGACCTAAGTAGAGTTGTTTTTAGTCCAGAAGAATTTAGAGAAGCAGTTTTAAAAGCAAAAAAGGGTCAATGTATTATTTATGATGAAGCATTTAC
>Ga0222679_1000402_pt1 | contig 15692 bp, 10 predicted proteins | sample AntAcemetagen939_FD_179843 | JGI IMG/M metagenome (GOLD analysis project Ga0222679, IMG submission 179843) | Saline water microbial communities from Ace Lake, Antarctica - #939 | ecosystem: Environmental > Aquatic > Non-marine Saline and Alkaline > Saline | place: Antarctica: Ace Lake...
CGGCTACACCATTTAAAAAAATGGATAATTTTATTGATTCTTTGGATACAATTTCTGTTGAGACACAGAATTTTGACAAGTTGAAAAAAATGCAAGATAACTATTTTTTAAAACAAATTGATTGGATTAAAAAAGAAAAATTTGATATTGTGTTTAATGCTTTACATGGTGGAAATGGTGAAAATGGTGTTATTAGTGCAGTTTTACAAATAGCTGGAATTCCATTCACGGGTTCGGAATATATGGCTTCGGCTATTGCAATGGATAAATACAGAACAAAAAAATTATTAAATTCTGTGGGAGTTCTAACACCTCCTTTTGAATTGTTTGATTCATCCACAGAATCTCCTCGTTCTCTTCCTTTTCCAATTGTTATTAAACCCAATGATGCCGGTTCTTCTGTTGGATTGTCAATAGTGAAAAAAGAGAAAAATATTTTAAATGAAACAAAAGAAGCATTAAAATATTCTGGTAATTATATTATTGAAAAATATATTTCAGGCAGAGAACTTACAGCACCGATTATTTGTGAGGAAACATATCCATTAGTTGAAATTGTATCAAAAAGTGGAATTTACGATTATAAAAGTAAATATGGACATGGAATGAATGAGTATTTAGTTCCGCCATTAATGGATAGTTCTGTTACGGAAAAAATAAAAATGTCAGCTAAAAAAGTATGGAATATTCTTGGAATGAGAAATTATGGAAGAATTGATTTCCGGTTAAATGAAAACAATGAGGCATTCTGTTTGGAAGCAAATACTTTGCCGGGAATGACAAGTGCGAGTTTGTTACCAAAATCAGCAAAATATTCCGGTTTGGAATTTCCTGACTTAATTGAAAAAATTATTACCGATGTATTAACTAAATAATAATGTAAAAATACTCAAAAGGATTTATGAAATTATATAATACATTTACACGAAAGAAGGAAGAATTCAAACCAATTAGAAAGAATGAAGTTAGAATGTATTCTTGCGGTCCAACAGTTTATAATTTCGCTCATATTGGAAATTTTCGGTCTTTTATTTTTGTGGATATATTAAAACGCTACTTAAAATTCAAAAAGTATAAAGTTAAGCATGTAATGAATATTACTGATATTGATGATAAGATAATCAAAAAATGTTCGGCAAATAACTTTTCATTAGAGGAATATACGAATAAATATCAAGAGGCATTTTTCGATGATTTGAATACTTTAAATATTCAGAAAGCAGATATATTTCCAAAAGCAACTGCTCATATTTCTGACATGGTAAATCTAATTAAAAAACTTCTTGATAAAAGAATTGCATATAAAACATCGGACGGTAGTATATTTTTTAATATTAGTAAATTCCCGGATTATGGAAAATTGCAGAAATTAAATTCAGATCAAATGAAAAAAGGGAAGAGAGTGGAGACGGATGAATACGATAAAGATTCTGTTTATGATTTTGCTCTTTGGAAAGGATATAAACCAGAAGATGGCGATATCTTTTGGGAGACAGAAATAGGCAAAGGGCGACCTGGTTGGCATATTGAATGTTCCGCAATGTCAACAAAATATTTGGGAGAGACATTTGATATTCACACCGGAGGTGTAGATTTGATCTTTCCTCATCATGAAAATGAAATTGCTCAAAGTGAAGGAGCAAACGACCAAAAATTCGTAAATTATTGGATGCATTGTGAATATCTTGGATTGAAAGATTCAAAAATGAGTAAATCACTCGGCAATACTATTTATATTAAGGACCTGATAGACAAGAAATATTCTGCAAGAGCAATTCGTTTTGTTTTACTTTCCGTTCATTATCGCCAAAAATTAAACTTCAGCTTCGAACAATTGGATTCTGCTGGAAAAACTTTGAAAAAATTTGATGATTTTATATATGAGTTGAAGAATGTAGAAAGTACTAATGTAAAAAATGAAGAAGTAATTTTTTTAACAAACGAAATGTTGCAAAAATTTGAAAATACGATGGATGATGATTTAAATATTTCTGCTGCACTTGGTGTTGTGTTTACATTTTTGAAACAAATCAATAAATTCAAAAGTACAAATAAATTATCTAATTTTGACAGAGAAAATATAATCAATTCTTTAAAAAAAATAGATAGTGTTCTTGGAGTAATATTTAAAGAATCTAAATCAAAATTAGTTGATACGATCAATATAGATAAAAAAAATATTCAAGAAAAAATAGAAGAGAGGAACGAAGCAAGAAAAAATAAGAATTGGGATAAAGCAGATAAAATTCGCAATGAATTACTAAAATTAGGAGTTGAACTTGTCGATAGGAAAGAAGGAACTGCTTACAAAATAAAATAAATTAATTATAAGGAACCTATATTTAAAATGCTTGTAATAAATATGTGATTTGCTTAACTTACTTAAATGTTATGATTAATCTATAAATTATAAATGGAAAATATGAAAATACAAAAAATAATATTAATAATACTGATTTTTACACTAAATTCATTTGGGCAATTTGGGAAAAATAAAGTTCAATATAAACAATTTGAGTGGAAATATATTCAAAGCAATCATTTTGATATTTATTATAATGGTAATAATAAAAAGATAGCAAAATATACAGCTACAAATGTAGAAAAATCGTATCTATCGATTAAAGATCTATTTAATTGGCCTTTGCAAAAGAGATATTCAATAATTATTTACAATAGTCATAATGATTTTCAACAGACAAACACTACTCAAGGTAGTTTGTCAGAGGGAGTTGGCGGATTTACAGAGTTGTTTAAGAATCGTGTAATTGTGCCATTTACGGGTTCTTATAAAGATTTTCGGCACACATTACATCATGAACTTGTTCATGCCGTAATGAACGATATGTATTATGGTGGCTCAATTCAATCCTTGGTATCCGGACATGTAAAGTTACAAATTCCTTTATGGATTGCCGAGGGTTCTGCCGAATTTGAATCACTTAGATGGGATACTAAAAGTGATATGTTCATGAGGGATTTAGCATTGAATAGTACAATTCCACCTATAGAATATATATCAGGATATTATGTCTATAAAGCAGGTCAATCTGTTTTGAAATTTGTCAATGATACTTATGGAAAAAAGAAATTGACGGAATTTTATTCTTCCATGAAAAAAACAAGTAATGTAAAGAAAGCAATTAAAGAGACATTTAAGATTAAACAAGAAGAGTTTAATAAAAAATGGGAAAAATATTTAAAAAAAGAGTATTGGACAGATATAAGATCAACAGATGATATTGGGGAAATAGCTGTTCAATTGACTGATCATGTGAAATTGAAAACTGCTCAAAATGTTGCACCTGCAATTTCACCTTCTGGTACAAAAATTGCTTTCATGAGTGATCGAAAAGGGTATGCAGACATTTATGTTATGAATTCTCAAGACGGTTCGGATGTTGAAAAAATTGTATCTGGTCAAAGAAAAGCAAGCTTAGAGGAATTGAAATGGGTTACTCCGGGAATATCATGGTCTCCAAATTCTAAAAAAATAATATTTGCAACAAAGAGTGGAGAATATGATGCGTTGGTAATTGTCGATATAGAATCAGAAAAACAAGAAGTAATTGAAATTAAAAAGTTAAATGGAATTTATTCCGTAGCTTGGAATTCGAAATATAAGAATATTGTTGCTTTTAGTGGACATAATGGATTGCAGAGTGACATATATTATTATAATTTTAAGAAGAAAAAATTGGTAAATCTTACCAAAGATAAATACAGCGACAGCAATCCTCAATGGAACGAAAAAGGTGATAAGATAATTTATGTGTCAGAGCGTGATAGAGCAGATGATAAAATTGTATTACGACATCCTTATCAAAATGATCTATTTGAATATGACTTGCGAAAAAAGAAAAAATATCAATTGACAAATACTGACTATGATGAAGATTATCCGTTCTATGATCCAAATGGAAGAGGAATAATTTATTCTTCTGATAAAAATGGTATTTTTAATATTTATGTAAAAAAAGTAGATTCGGTAGCATCATATCCGATAACTAATATTACCGGAGGAATTTTTCATTTGAATATTGATAAAAATGGTAATTCTTTGGTAATGTCGGCGTTTAAAAATGGCGGTTGGGATATTTACAGAATGAGTTCTCCTTTTAAACTACCAAAGAAAACATTACAATTAACAAAATTCCGTAAAAATCAATTTAAAAAAGAAAATTTTGATTCAAATACAATTGTAAAAATAGATACAACTTTAAAAAGTTCATTTACTGTAAGTGAGTTAAAAAAACCAGAATCTCATCAGGAATATAAAGATTTTATATTTGTACCGACTATGTTAAAACGAAATTCTGCATATTCACAATCTGATTCATCAATAAATTTAGATTCATCAAAAATTATGACGAAAGCCGGAGAATATAAATCCAATAAATACAAAACAAAGTTTTCTGTGGATTTAGTAAATAATCAATTTGCGTATTCTACATTTTATGGATTTCAAGGTCAAGCAATGTTTATGTTTAGCGATGTGCTTGGTGATCATCATATCTTTATTGGGACTGATTTATATATTGATTTAAAAAACAGTGATTATTCCTTATCGTATTTCTATTTAAAAAAGAGAATGAATTTCGGTATGTCATATTTTAATCAATCGGATCAATATTATGATGGTGTTATTGTTCGATATGGAAGTCATGGAGGATCATTTTATACCGATTATCCCATAAATAAATTTTATCGAATTGAAGCAAATGCAACATATTTAAATGTTTCAAGAGAAATATTAGATCAGCGAGTGAATTTATATGAATCGGTTCAGACAGCTATTAGTTCAATTGCTTTTGTGAAGGATAACACACTCTTTAGTTATACGGCTCCAATGGATGGAATGCGATATCGTGTCCAGTTAGAATATATGCCAAAATTTGGATCCGATTCACCAACTTATCAATCAGTAACAGTTGATATTAGAAAATATTTTAAAATTAATTTTAATTATCATTTCGCTTTTAGATTTACTGGTGGTGAATCTTGGGGTGAAACACCACAAATATTTATGTTGGGTGGTGTAAGTAATTGGCTAAATTATCGTTATAATGCTGACGCACCAATATTTGGTAATAATACTTCCAATTTCTCTGATGATTTGGAAATGTATTATTTAACAAAATATGTAACACCTGTAAGAGGAGTAAGATATTTTGAGAAATATGGTTCAAAATATTTTTTGATGAATTTTGAATTTCGCTTTCCGTTCATTGAATATGCAAAATTTAGATTCCCATTACCTGTGAATTTATGGCAGGTGAGAGGTGTAATATTTTGTGATGTTGGCTCAGCTTGGAATGGAAAATTTGATCCTCTGGTAAATAATAATTATTCACCATTTGGGAATGAACATAATGATCTGATTACTTCTACTGGTTATGGCCTTAGGATATTCTTGGGATATTTTTTATTACGAATTGATACCGCTTGGGAATATGATGGAACAGGATTTTCAAAACCAAGATATTTATTTTCTCTTGGTGGAGATTTTTAAAAATTTTTATAGCAACAAATGATCATAATATTTAGTATAATAAATTTATAAAAAAAGGAAGATTATGAATAAAAATGAAATATTCCATAAATTAAAAGAGTATTTTAAAAACATTTTTAAAAAGAAAGAAAAACCAAAATTTAGATCAAAAAAAGCAAAAATTATTTATGAGATCAAATCATGGATTTATGTTTTAATTGCTGTTTATTTTATTCGTTCAGGAATAGTTTGTGCTTATCAAATTCCAACCGGATCAATGGAAAACACAATTAAAATTGGTGATTTTATTCTTGGAAATCAATTTGCTTATGGAATAAGAACACCAGATTGGTTTGGTATTCCATTTACAAGAAAGGGTTATTTTATTCCCCATTTTACAATTCCAACATTTAATAAACCAAATACAGGCAATATTGTAATTTTTGAATATCCACTTGATCCGTGGACAAATTATGTTAAAAGATGTGTCGGTGAACCCGGAGATTCTTTAGAAGTAATTGATAAGAAAGTTTATATAAATGGTGAGAGATTTGAGGATCCTGAAAAATCAATTATAAATTATGAAAATATTTTATCAAAAAATTATTTAGAACCGAATATTTTTCCACATGGAAATGGAAATAAAGATCAGTATCATAAAATTTATATTCCCCAAAAAGGCGATACTTTATATGTGAATGAAACAAGTATGCAAATTATTGCGTATGTTGCATTTATGGATGGTAGCAAAATAGAATATGGTTTAGGAACATTTTATTTAAACGGTAAACCAATAGAAAAATATATTGTAAAGCAGGATTATTATTTTATGATGGGTGATAATCGTGATAATAGTGCAGATAGTCGCTATTGGGGATTTGTTCCGCAAAAATATATATTAGGAACTCCTTTAGTTCGTTATCTATCTTGGGATAAAACAGTTCCTTGGAGTAAGTTTTATAATAAAATTCGTTGGAGCCAGATTTTTAGACCGATAAGGTAGGAAAATTTCACGCAGAAAATTAGCAACGAACAAAAACTAACAAAAACGAACAAGAAAAATTATATTTATTAGTAACGAACAAAAACTAACTAAAGAAATCTTTATGGTAAGAATATTTTACGCAAAGGATTAATAATAAATTAGCGAATAAAAATAGGATATCGAACAAAGATTAACGATTTTTGATTTAAGAAGTATAATAAAATGAAGGTTGTTTTAAAAAAATTACGAGAACGGCAAAGCCTTCGTGAACACTTTCAAAAATATAACAATACTGTGAACAAACTTTTGTTTGTTTGAAAATAATTCATCGAACGAAATTATTCGAAACAGAATCTAAAATAGGTAAATTACTAAAAGAAACCTTTGCATAACCCATTCTTATCAAATATAGTAACTTATTACAAATCTGCCTGTGTTACAGCAGACAGGAAATTTCTGATTAGTCAAACAATTTTTATAATTGAATTTAAACTAAAACCTTATTTTGCATTTTTAACCTTAATAGAAAATGGCACCGTTGGAAAAAGTGTATCTAAGATTTTAAAACTTCGGAAGTTTAGTACGGAAGTTTTTTATGGAGTAAAATAACCTCGACAGAAATATGCTTCGCATTTCATCGGGCAGGCGTGTTATTTTGTTAAATTTCGTAAGAAATTTAGATGTTTATAATTTCGCAAAAAGCTCCGCTTTTTTGCATTAACATGCCTGTTCTGTAACGAAGCGTATCAGGGGTTAATGCACTCCAAAATTTACTTCCATTTTCCGTTCTCCGTTTTCCCTTTATTCTTTCCTCCTAATACTAGGCTAAGCCAATACATAATACCTACTTTTTGATGGGCATATCTACAATTCGCTTTTTACAAAACCCCATGAAACTCAAATCAAGATTCATAAAATTGCCAACCTAATCGCCAATGAAATCGCCAACCTTATTTAAGCATATAATGCACATTCCTTCCTTTCCCTTGACTTTTTATATTCATTTGATTTTTTCTTATTTCCTTCTGTTCTTTGCATAGAGGTTTCCATTATCCATTTATCAATTACTTCTTTCATAGTTCAGAATTCCAGCCAAAATCCAAAAAGTGCAAACTTGGCGGAGAGGCCGGGATTCGAACCCGGGGTACAGGTATTTACCCGTACAACTGCTTAGCAGGCAGCCGCCTTCAGCCAACTCGGCCACCTCTCCAATGTCTTTTTCAACAAACGCCTAAATATATAATTGTTATTTATAAATTACAATTATTTTATTTGTTAAATTGAAAATATTTTATAAGTTTAAGAGTAAAAGTTAGAAATATTTAAAATTAAGGAGTAAAATCATGAGAGAAAAAATAGAAACCTTTTCTAATCTTAATTTGACTTTGGAAAATTTGTATAATAACGGTTTGTTATTAATGTCTGGAGAAAGTGGTAATCCAATGACAATTGGTTGGGGAACGGTTGGAATCGTTTGGTATAAATCCATTTTTACAATATTGGTCAGACCTTCTCGGTATTCATTTAAACTCATTGAAGAATTGCCGGAATTTACAATAAATGTTCCAACTTCAAAAATGAAGAAAGAAGTTGCCTATTGTGGAGCATATTCCGGACGCGATGTTAATAAGATTGAAAAATGCAATTTTCATCTTGGTAGATCAAATCATATTTCTGTTCCATATATTAAAGAGTGTCCTATTCATTACGAATGTAAAATTGTGAATAAAAATGATATTATTAATAGTGAATTGGATAAAAATATTATTAGTAAATATTATACTCAAGGTGATTTTCATTCTGTTTATTTTGGTGAAATATTAGGTGTTTATAAAGAAAAATAAAGGAGAATAAAATGATAGGGAAAATGAAAAATGATTTTCAAAAGATGTTCACTGATCTAAAGAAAAATGGATTGTACAAAGATGAGAGAGTTATTACATCTCCTCAAGGATCAAGAATAAGCGTATCTACAGGTGAAAAAGTGTTGAATTTCTGTTCAAATAATTACTTGGGATTGGCAAATCATCCTAAAGTAATTGAAGCGGCAAAAGAAGTTATGGATAAATGGGGATATGGATTATCATCCGTAAGATTTATCTGCGGAACCCAAGAAATTCACAAACAACTTGAAAGTAAAATTTCTGAATTTCTCGGTACAGAAGATACAATATTATATGCTGCTTGCTTCGATGCGAATGGTGGAGTTTTCGAACCGTTATTGGATAAAGAATCGGCAATAATATCTGACGAATTAAACCACGCTTCAATTATTGACGGCGTACGACTTTGTAAAGCACAAAGATTTCGTTACAAGCATTCTAATATGGATGAGTTGGAGAATAGTTTAAAAAAGGCACAATCTGCAAAATACAGAATGGTTGTTACAGATGGCGTTTTTTCGATGGATGGTGATATTGCTAAACTTGATAAAATTTGTGATCTGGCAGAAAAATACGATTCGCTTGTTATGGTTGATGATTCGCATGCAACTGGATATATTGGTAAAAACGGAAGAGGAACCCCGGAATATAATGATGTAATTGGTAGAGTGGATATTATTACTACCACATTTGGCAAGGCACTTGGAGGAGCATCTGGTGGCTGTACTTCCGGTAGAAAAGAAATAATTGAAATGTTAAGGCAGAGATCCAGACCTTATTTATTTTCAAATACATTAGCTCCGGCAGTAGTTGGTGGTACTTTGAAAGTTATGGAAATGCTAAATGAATCCTCTAAATTGATAACAATTTTGAAGCAAAATGCAAAGGATTTTAGAAAACAAATGGAAGATGCCGGTTTCGATATTGTAAAGGGAAATACTGCAATAGTTCCTGTAATGCTTTATGATGAAGTAACTGCTTTAAAAATGTCGGATATGCTTTTAAAAGAAGGTATCTATGTTATCGGATTTGTTTATCCTGTTGTACCAAAAGGGAAGGCACGAATAAGAGTTCAACTTTCTGCTGCTCATTCAAAAGAAGATATTAATAAAGCAGTGAATGCATTTGTGAAAATTGGGAAGGAGCTGGAAATTATATAAATTGTGAATTATGGAGTGTATTAACCATGTTAATGCGATGAAATAACCTTGACTTTGTGTAGAAATATTGGGAAAATATCCCTGACTTTGTGTAGAAATAACGACTAAATAACCCTGACTTTGTGTAAAAAAAAATTTAACTGGACGGGCGAGGATTTTAGATTTAAGAAATTGAAAAAAACAGGCAAGATGCCTGTGATACATTAATTCGTGAATTCGTGGCTTTTAATTTTCTCATATTTTTCAATCTTACCAACCAAAACACTAACATTTTTATTTCTTTTTCTTGCTCCAATAAGCAGAATATTTAATTTTTTCAATAAAGTATTAAGCACCATCTGTTTTTTTTGTTTATCTAATGATTCGTTATTAACAATTTTCTCAAGTGATTGAATTCTAAATCTATCCATTCCCCAATATTTTTGTGAAAGCTGATCTGAATGTCCGCCGTATTTTATAATTCCATATTTTTTTATTAAACCAACTGGATATTTTAAACTAACGCGAAGCCAATAGTCGTAATCTTCACAGACAGGTAGATCTTCATCAAATTCTCCAATTTCATTAAATAGTGATCGTTTAAAAATTACAGCCGAAGGACTAACCAAACATAATTCTAAACTCTTTTGAAAAATATTTCCCGCTATCTTTTTATGATATTTTTTAGGATCGATCCGTTTTCCATTTCTGATCCAAATTTCTTCCGTTTGTAAAATTTTCATATCAGGATTTTCATTAATGTAATCAACTTCTAATTTTAGTTTGTTCGGAAGCCATTCATCATCGCTGTCTAAAAGAGCTATCCATTCACCGATAGAATTTTTTATTCCGTTATTTCTTGCAACAGAAACGCCACTATTTTTCTGATGAATTACTTTGATATTATTTGAATATGATTTCAAAATTTCAGCTGTTTTGTCGGTAGAATCATCATCTACGACAATAATTTCTAATGATTTATATGTTTGATTTAATACGGAATCAATCGCTCTTGATATTGTACTTTCGCGATTGAATACGGGAATTATTACTGATATATTTGTCAAAATATCTTTAATTATTTATCATTATCTGCTTTTTCTTCATTAAGTGGATTGGGTTCTGCAGATTTTTGGGATTTGTTGTTTCTGCCATGAATAATTTCATCTAATTCTTTTAAACGAGGGAGATCTGATGAAGAATTAAGTCCGAAATATTTTAAAAAATCTTCTGTCGTTACATATAATAATGACGCCCTGGTGAATTAGCTCTTCCTTTAACTGCAACTAAATTTCTTTCCATAAGTGTACTAATTACTCCGCCACTATTTACTCCTCTGATCTTTTCAATTTCAGGATGAGTAATTGGTTGTTTATAAGAAATAATTGCTAATGTCTCCAAGGCTGCATAAGATAGTCGAATTCTACCGGAGCGATTGATAAATTTTCTGATATATTTTTCATAATCCCTATGAGTTGCTAATAAATATCCACCGGCGACTTTCATTATAAAGAAACTACGATCACTCTTTTCATAAAAATTATTTAGATATTCAATTGTGGTACCCAAATCAATTTGGTGTCCCTCATCTAAACATTTGTCCAATTTTGTTTGTGTTATTGCTTCATCGGAAGCGATTAATATTGCCTCTACGATCTTTGCATTTATGTCAATTGTTTTCATTCATTTCCTTATTTGATTTTTTTATATTCATCTTTTACACTTAATTTCAAACGAATATTTTTTTTCAATTCCAAATTTTCAATAATATTCTTTGTGTTTTTTATTTATTCCTTTGTGCTCTTTGCGTGAAACTCCAATTTCCAATCAACAATTATTCTACTTTTTCTATAATAAAATCTTCAAATAGATCAGTTTGATAAATACGGATTTGTTGCGTTCTTATCATTTCCAAAATAGCAACAAATGTTACGATCAATACTACTCTATTTTTAATTGTTTTTACAACCGTTGAAAAATTTACCTTTGATTTCTTTATGAAAAATGTGTATAAATATTTTGTTTGATCATCAATGTTTACATCTTCAAGTTGTACTTCATGGGGAATTGATTCATCTGGGATTTTATCTAACACATTTTTAAAAGCCGTTAGAATATCAAATAATGATATTTTGTGTAATATTTCTTTAGCATCGATATTTCTATCAATATAAGTCAAGTTTGGATTTCTGTGGAAATATGAAATGTTTTCTTCTTCCAATTTTTTCATTTCTTTTCCCATCTCTTTGTATTGTTGATATTCCAATAATCGCTGTACAAGTTCATTTCTTGGATCTTCAATATCATCATTTTCACTTGCTTCGGAAAATCTCGGCAATAACATTTTTGCTTTGATGCTCATTAAAGTACTTGCCATTTCGACAAATTCACCGGCAATTTGTAAATCTAGAGTATGCATCATATTTAGATATTCTAAATATTCTCTTGTGATTTTTGCAATTGGAATATCATAAATATTTAACTCATCACGCTTAATAAAATATAACAATAGATCTAAAGGACCTTCAAAAGTATCTAAATTAATTTGATATTTTCTTTCCATTAAATAACTCAGAGTAAATTTTTAATATTATCGTCTTTTTCAATATTATTGATCGTTTTTTCAAGCAGTTCGGGTTTTTTACCACCAGCGATTGCCATGTGTGCTCTTCCGCCGCCGCCCCCACCTAACTTTTTACCGATTTCACTAACGATCTTTCCAGCTTTTATGCCTTCTTTTACCAAATCATCGGTTACTACGCATAAGACCTGAGGTGCAGAATTTATCACTGTTCCGAAAATTGCAACTGATGATTTGAGTTTTTCTCGCACTTTGTCGCCAATGTTCTTTAGTTCATCGACAGAACTTACTTCAACTATATTTAAATATAAATTGTGTCCATTTATCTTTATTGGTGATTTGATATACTCGTCAACTGAATATTCTATAAGTTTTTTTCTCAATCCAGTAATTGTTTTCTTTAATTTTTTTCTATGTTTTAAAACATTTTCTACTTTATCTGTTATTTTACTTATTGGGGAATCCATAATGTAACTTAATTCGGTTAGTATTTTGTTATTATTTAGTAAGCTATTAATAGATCTTTTGCCCGTAGTTGCCTCAATCCTTCGTATTCCAGAAGCGACTCCGGATTCACTTTTTATTATGAAAGGTCCAATTTCACCTGTATGTTTTACATGAGTTCCACCGCACAATTCGTAAGAGAAATCTCCGATTTTTATTGAACGGACATCTTTAGAATATTTTTCGCCAAATAGAGCCATTACTCCATTTTGAATTGCATCTTTATATTTTTCATTTCTTGAATTAACTTGAATATTTTCAATTATTTTTTCATTTACTAAATTGAGTATTTTATCTAAATCTTTTTCTTTTATTTTTTCATAATGAGTGAAATCAAATCGTAAATAATCAGAAGAAACGAAACTTCCCGATTGGTAAACATGATTTCCAAGCACTTCTCTTAATACCGCTTGTAAAAGGTGAGTGGCAGTATGATTTCTTGCAGCTCCTAAGCGAGCTTCTTTGTCAACAAATAATTTTACTGGATTTATATTTTTGTGCAATGTTAATTTTGACTCGATTTTATGTAGTATATCATTGCCTCTTTTTTGTGTATCAATAATCGAATGTTTTTTGTCTAAAATAATGACTTCACCTTTATCTCCAACTTGTCCACCCGATTCCGGATAAAATGGTGTTTGATCAAATACCAAGTAAAAATCTTTATCTAATTGAATTTGTTTTAATAAATTTGAGTCAGAAGTGAGATTATCATAACCAATGAATTTAGAATTATGCTGTATTTCTCTGTTTCCACTATCTGAAGCTGAAATATTATCAATACCTAATGTTTCTGTTTCAATGATAGTTGGGAATTTTAATGTTTTTGTAGCCCCAAATTTACTTTTAGAACGAGCCATTTCTTTTTGTTTTCCCATTAATTTATTAAATGAATCAATATCAATGCTCAAATCTTTTTCTTTTGCAAGCATATTTGTAAGATCAACCGGAAATCCAAAAGTATCGTAAAGTTTAAATACATCAGTTCCCTGAATTACCTTGTTATTGTGTTTTTTTACTCTATTTGTGATATCTTCAAATATTTCCAACCCTTTATCCAGAGTCAATCCAAATGATTTTTCTTCACTTTTAATTACCTGTTGGATATGTTTTTGACGGTTAATTATTTCCGGAAATGTTTCTCCCATAATTTCTATTAATGTAGGAACTAATTTGTAAATAAATGGCTCGTGTAGATTTAATTTTATACCAAAACGAGCAGCTCGTCTAAGCACTCTTCTTAAAACGTAACCCCTCCCTTCATTACTTGGAAATACTCCATCTCCAATTGAGAAAGTCAACATTCGCAAATGATCTGCGATAACTCGATGTGGAATTCCTGAATTATTTTCAGCATATTCTACATTTGAAATATCTTCAATATTTTTTAAAATAGGGGCGAAGAGATCTGTTCCATAATTACTTAATTTGTGATTTAAAGCTGCCGTAAGTCGCTCTAATCCAGCTCCGGTATCGACATGTTTTTTTGGTAAAGGAGTTAGTTTGTTATTTTTATCGCGATTATATTGTATAAAAACTAAATTCCATAACTCAATATAATTTGGATCACCGGAGTTTATTTTTGTTGGATTTTGGTCTTTTACATCATTACCGCGATAATAATGAATTTCTGAACAAGGGCCACAAGGACCGACAGCTCCCATATCCCAAAAATTATCTTTTTCACCATATCGTAATATTCTATCTTTTGGCAAACCGGATATTTTCTTCCATAAACCGAATGATTCATCATCATCTTTATAAACAGTTGCATAAAGACGATTTTTATCAATTCCATAAATTTCTGTAAGTAGTTTCCAAGCCCATTCTATCGCTTCCGATTTATAATAATCACCAAAACTCCAATTGCCAAGCATTTCGAAAAATGTGTGATGATAATTATCTTTGCCAACTTCTTCCAGATCGTTATGTTTTCCACTAACACGGATACATTTTTGTGTATTAACTGCTCGTTTAAATTTTGGTTCTGATTCACCTAAAAAATATGGTTTAAATTGATTCATACCGGCGTTTATAAATAGCAATGATGGGTCATTTTGAGGAATAACTGGCGCACTTGGAATGACTTCGTGATTTAATTCTTTGTGAAAATAATCAATAAATTGTTTTCTGATAGTTGTTGATTTCATAGATTTCTTATTTTTTTTAATATACTGCTAATTTTTTCATTTCGCTTAATCCATCGACATTATGGATCAATACAAGATAAACGCCACGTGAGATCTTCTTTCCATTATCTAATATTCCATCCCAAATAATTTGATTTCCATAATTATTCGGATCATTTGTGGAAATTGTTGAAATGACTCTACCATTAATTGTCGATATTTTTATTTCACTTTGATCCGGAAGATTGTCAAATACTATTCTGTCATTTTTATCGGGATCAAACGGTTGTGGAAAAATAATAATATTACTTGTCGTTTCTATTTCTTTTTTCCAAGCGGTTTCTACACGATTTAATCCGGATGGTGTCAAAATATAGGCGTAACCATTTTCATCATCAAAGACAACATCGTAAATTGTGTTGCTCAATAAAGGAGAATTATCTTCTGTATATCCGTAGCCGGAATTGAACCAAGTTCCATCATTTTTATAAATTCTAATGCCGCTGTTTTCAGTTAAGAACCAAACATTTCCTCGAACATCAATTCTGATTTTTCTTACATTTACATCTGTCAATCCACGAAGAACAGTTTCGCTACCTTGATTAAAAGTATTGAAAACATGTGAAATATCATCGTCAAAAGTGCTATGATCCAATTCAAAATTTGTGCGAATATTTTGTACACCACTGGAAGTTGCGATCCAAATAGAACCATCAGTATCTTTGCACAGTGATAAAACATTATTGTTTGCCAATCCATTTGATTCGTTTATTAAGTACCATTCATCATTTTTAATGTCAAAAATTGTAACCCCGCCTTCTGTAATAATTGGATTTTCTTGATTTTGAGTATTACCAATTATTAATCTTCCATGATCATCAAAAACCAATTCATTTGGTAATAATTGTAATTCACTTCCGGTTTCTGTCGTGGAATATTTCTCTATAGAGCTATCGCTTTTAAAACAAACTAATGATTCG
>Ga0222679_1000404_pt1 | contig 15666 bp, 26 predicted proteins | sample AntAcemetagen939_FD_179843 | JGI IMG/M metagenome (GOLD analysis project Ga0222679, IMG submission 179843) | Saline water microbial communities from Ace Lake, Antarctica - #939 | ecosystem: Environmental > Aquatic > Non-marine Saline and Alkaline > Saline | place: Antarctica: Ace Lake...
CCTGCCTACCTAATCCCCGACCCAATCCCCTACCGCCTCTTAATGTTGCCATGTTACCCTCCTTTGATTGCTGGCCAGTTTACTACGACCTCACCAACGTGGTTTTAGTGACTTCCTGCAGGACAAATCGATCCAGCAGTCGATGCACCACGACTGTGGCGCCAGGGCGACTGTTGGCAATTTTCAGGGCGAGATTCTGCCCGTCGGCACGGGACTGGTACACCCCGAGTTCCGGCACTAGCACCTTAATGAGGCCACCCGCGGGGTCCGAAGACCTCACCTGCTGTACCACCAGGACCTGATACGCCCCCGACGCTTTCTTGCGCACTGGCTTCTCCGGCTTCGGGGCACGAGGTTTCCGGGACGCCTTTGTCAAGGGCTTTGTCTCGGTTTTTGTCGGGGTCTCGAGGTCCTGTTTAAAGACCTCCCATGGCATTTCCACCGGTGCCGGTGTCACGGCGTTTGTCACAACCGGCGCCGGCTCTATTGTCTCCGGGGTTAACGTCGGCTCGGGTCCGACACCAACACCACGGGGCTCACCGTTCCAGTCCACCTTGGGGCCAACTCGCACAGGTTCTTCCACCTTGGCCATGGGGCGCAGGGGCGGCGGGTTCCAGACGCCGTTGGCGTCAGGCGCCGGGAGCTGGCCCGGGGCCGGGGCTGTCGGCAGGTTCTGGGCCGCTTTTTCTAAGACCGCCGCTTTTGTTTTCTCCTTCTCCGATTTCTTTGACATTTGGTAAATCTCCCTCTAGGTTTATGGTTTTAGGTACACGATTGGGAATTCCAATATTCACCGAAAGAACCACTCTACCCGGTCCCAGGGTGTCCGTTTTGGCCTCGCGGTAGCGCGCCGGATCAGACGCTTTCAAAAGTAATTCCATAAGGCGATCACTGCGCCGGTTATACCATTCTACAATGCTACCATCTTTGGCTACCGTGGGCGTAGGCTCCCCGTCGACGGCTCTTTCATGGGCTTCATCTTCCCGCTCCATTTGCCGCATTTCATCTCGAATTTTTTCTGCCTCTTTTGCCAATTTGGCAAAATCCTTAGAGCGATGACGAAGCCAACAATACTCAGGTTTTGACAGGCCCTTCAGGGCAATGTCGCCCCACTTAAGACCGCCAGCAACCCCAGTTAAAGTAAGAATCAACCGGGGCCTATCGCGAGGGTCAATTAAATCCTCAGGTATAACAGTCAAAATCTCCGCCCACCTTGGGTCTATGGTTATAGGCAGCAAGCTCACGCCACTTTCTCCTTTGCAAATTCCCAAGGGACCTGGTTGCCCTTTCGGAAATTGTCCCTTTTCCACAGGGGCTGAAGATTTCCAAGAGACCAAGCGTACTTGAAGGTAGGGTCCTCGGCACTGTCAAATATTAAACGAGAAAGAGGGAAGACATGGTCGATGTGAATTTCCCCCCGGAACAAAAGTTCCCAGGTCATGCCTTCAGTGAAAAGGGATTCAAGGTGAACCTTTAACTCTTGAAGAGTGTACCCTACCAAAATTTCCCAATGCCTACCGGCTTTATTTCCCTGGAGACTTAAACCAATCGAAGCTGACATTGAATCATTAAGGTGGCTCTCAATTGACGACCGGTGCCGAAGATACGCCTTAGCCTGAAATTTTTTAACCCGCTCCGGGTTTTTTTGCTTCCAGGCACTTCGCATAACCTTGTCCCTCTCCGGATTTTCCTTTCGCCACAACCGCCCCCGGCGTTTGACTTTTTCTTTATGTAAAAGGTAAGATCTCCGACTATTTAGGTCAGCTTGCTTCTTATAAGCCAATCGAAATTGTCGACCATACTCCGGGTGTCCCGCGATCCATCGAGCTGTCGCTAACCGTAAACAATATTTACAACGAAAATGCCGCCCTTGCGAATACTTAGAACTCTTCCGAAAATCCGTCAAGGATCTGTCAAGTTTACATCCTGAACAATATTTGGTCGCAGGCGGCATACCAATGATGTCCTCGGGGATCTTGGCCAAGATGACGTCCCACTGGGGGTCTTGTGCTATGATACTGGTTGTCATTTTACTAGCCGTAGGACTCTTCGGTGAATATTGGGATTGCTTCAGTTCCCACGTTTATATATTTCCCGGCATACTTGAAAGTTCGGTAATCCGTAGAAGGACAACCTCGCCCGGACTCAAGTCCTACTTGGGCCGGGCTCCAAAGGGGCACTCGCCAGTCCCACCGGTCCTCGGGGATATTTTCCAAACGGGAACAGCCGCATTTTGTCACGAGAAATACTTGTTTGATCATCAGTACGGGCACTCCTCATTATAGGTCATTTTGTACCGGCGGCGGAACTCTTTTCGTTCTGCGACGTCAGCCAGGTATTTCAGGTTGACGTCAGCCTGTGACCGCGGTGCCGGTGCCTGGCGATAGATTACCACGGGTTTCTGAGGTTTGGGCGCCGACTTACGGGCTTCCTGGTAATGGTTGATAGCCAGAAGGGCTCCCACTACCAGGATGAACAGGGTGAGGTACCTCATTTCGGGTCTCCTTTTGACTGGTTGATACCGTCGGTTAACATTTTTATAGCGAGCCAGTTGACACTGCGCTCCAGGTCCCTGGCTCGCTGTTTGATGGCGTCCAGCAGCTCCAAAGGGATATAGAAGCTATGTGCCACTTTTACCGGTTTAAGGTTTTCTGTTTGCATACAGGAAGAATAGCCGAAGACTTGGTGACAAGTCAAGATAATTAAAGAAAAAGTTTTTCTATAAGAGTTTTGCAGAGAAAAAAATTTTACCAGAAAAAAAATTTGCAGGGTTGCCGGTTGCAGAGGGACTTGTAACAAGGTGCCGGGTGACCGATACTACCCTATCATAGTAGCTAAGGGGGCATACCCCGAGCACCAGTCCATCGGTTCCAACTCGCATATTCACCGGGCAACATGGGACTCCGACTCCAACCGCCATCGGCACCAACACACAATACCGTGTGCATGCCACAGGAGACACCTATGTCACAGCAAGTCACGTCCCTATTCACGACCAACACTGGCAAGAAGACCATTCGCCAGACGCGCTGGTTCAAAGCCACCAGCGACGTGGCGCCCATCAGCGACGCCGAGGCCTCGATATTCGCCACGCAGGCGTTACTGGTCAAGGCCTATGGCTACGAGGTAACCACGGCTGACCAGATCAGCGTGCCGCGCGCCCCTGTTGCCGACCTGGCCCCCGCCGGCACCGGTGATGAAGACGCACCGGCCGCGCTGGGCTAACCGACCTGGGCTATGCATCCCGTAACAGGGGTGCATAGCGCCGAAATGCCAAGGAGCTGTCTTCCCCCTCCCCCGGGAACACAGTCTCCTTGGTCAAGGGTGCCATTTGCCCATTTCCTGGGCACCCTTGTTCCCTTTTCCCCCCTTTAACTGTGCCATTTTGGCCCATGACACATTGGAGACCTATGACACCTGGCCTTCCGTGTGCTCGCGTCACGATCTAGACCAATGCCAGACAGGTTGGGTACCCGTGTCATGACACATGACACCTCTTTTCTCTAAAATTTATAAAACATACTTCTTACTCCTGGAGGGGGGGTAAATGGTGCAAATGCACTTTCCCCAGAAAACTGAAAAAGAGGTGTCATGTGTCATGCCCCCGGCACATGGTCAACCGGGCATTGGTCTAAATCATGACACGAGCACGTTTTTTCAAGTGTCATGCTGGTGTCATCCGTCATACAGGCGTCATGATCTCCAACTAACTCTGTAACTATCAACAACATACAAGTGTCATAACCCCCATTTAACCCTACCAGCACTCGTAACAACCAACCGTTTGCGAGACAACCAATACGCCTTCCCCTTTAAGCGCTTTTTCCTAAACTTCTGACCAGGAAGAGACGCCCAATAAGCTTCTCCCCTCAATTGTTTCTTAAACTTTTCACCTGGAAGATACTGCCTCCGTTCTGTTGGATCCAGCCACGGAGCACCACCGCCACCACCCTCAGTCTGATTATATCCAGAAGCCCCGGCGCCAAGCGCCTGTATCCATAACTTCTCAGTTGTATCCAACCAACCCCGAGTTTCCTTATCCGTCATCAAATCAAGACACAAATCTGATAATACCATATATTCAAAATTGTCTTCACCACATCGAACATAGCCACTTTGAAGCCGCCGATTATCATGAGTACCACTGCGTAACGCACTTAAATGAGCTGAACGTCGCTTCACCAAATCCCGACTCTGACCAACATACCATTTTTTGTCTCGTTTACTGTGAAAACCGTAAATACCAATCTGTGGTTCTTTCATATCCTCACCGCCTTCCTTATCCAAAGACTCGGACACAGGGTGGAGATGTGAAAAACCACACGCCGCCGAGAAGCAGACACTGTGCCGAGTCCTTGATTGTCAATGGATAAAGTTCACATCTTTTCCCACTCCCTGAATAATCCCACAATTTCAAATCAATGTCAAACTTATTCTCAAACATTTTTCAGACATAGCCATACCTGATGTCGGCCAGTCGCCCGATAGAAGACCGACACGGATGCAAAGCTCCTAATCCTTGCCGGGTACTTTGCGATGGGCGAACCCTGCAAGAGCGCCGGGCCTGCTATGTCTGTTCGATTTCAAGCAAACAGGAGAGAAATCCTGTTGTACGGTGAAGACGGCGGCATGGTCGCGCCATGTGGGATCGGTCCCGAATCCAGTGGATAGCATCGGGATAGGAGTGGCTAAAGCCACATAAGTAGGTGTCACACATCTTGCCCTTAAAAGCCGGCAGGCTTAATTCAATCCTGCCCGTCTTCACTAATTTAAATACAATGCGTTAGCACTGGTGAGTTCGATAAACCTATGTCTTATGTGTGAGTCCTACACAAAACGTGAAGCCGTAAAAACGGTTCATCCCGCCACGGGTGTGAGTCTGATCAACCGCCCGTGGTCACAAGGAGGTAAGAGGGCAAGCGTGGCGTTTAAACGTACGTCATAAAAAAGGACAACGGAGAACCCGTCATTGTATTTTATTTTCGCCTGGACAAAGTTACCCCAGGCTGGCGTCCGTGTAACAGGGCACCGCCCGACGGACCACACCAAACTGGAGACAGCTACACCAGAGAGCATACGGTCTAACGACCCCTCTCCGCGTCTACACTGTCTCCAGTTTCTATTCTTGACAACAGTTCTAAACCCATTACATTAACCCTATGGGAGCGACAGGTTTCGACGGAAAACCGGGACCAGTAGATGCGTGCCGGGGATGGTCATGGGCCCCGTTAAAACATTGACCACATGTACTCGACAACGAGCGCAAAATGGCGGCTTAAAGCCGCCTAGGACCGGGGCGAGATGTAGGTGGTAGCCCCTAGTACGACTTATTACTACCGACTACAACGGCTTATGGATGGCTGGGCCTATTATCACAGTGTCCTGGTGGAGGGTGACGGTCAACCGGATCATAACCGTCGCCCCTGGTTGTTGGACCTTAACCAACTACGCACGTAGACTCTCTGCAAACTGTTTTTCGGACGGGGGTTCAATTCCCCCCGCTTCCATCCACTCTAATAAAGGGGCAAAAAAAGCCATAAACGATGTACATTCACCAAACATTTAAGCAAGATTTTCGTTATGTACCCGTGAAAGAAATCGAAGAAAAAGAGTTTCCACGAGAAGAAAAGGCTATAGAGCATCTCCAAAAAACTGGTGGAGGAATTTATAGAAACATAGTACATAATTTTGAAATTTGGATACCACCGTTCGATAAAACACAACCAAAGGATCCCTAATCATGGAAAACATCCTTGCCGCCATTATCCTCTGTCTCTGGGTAGAATCCAGCTCCACCCCAAGCAACTACAACACCATCTACGGTGACAACGGCAACGCCGCCGGCTGCCTGCAAATCCACGCCGGCGTCATTGCCGACGTTAACCGCAAATATGACACCCGGTACGTTTGGCCCCGGGACGCCATGAACCCCGAAACCGCGCAACTGATAGCTTTTAACTATATGCTGATGTGGGGCGGCATCACCAACTCAGTTGAAAACTTTTGCCGTCTGTGGAACGGCGGGCCCCGAGGAGCAAAACGCAAAACCACTGACCCATATTGGAAGAAATGCAAACAACAGCAAAAGAAGACCCCATGATCTCAAAAAACATCACCTTGAACGGCAAGCCCCTCTGCTTCTGTCCACTTTGCCAACGCCAAAAACCCCCGGACAAAATCTGCGTCTGTCTTCAACCCCCGAAACCCATAAGGAAGAAACCACTATGATCCCAGAATCCTGTCCCCCAATCACCGTCACCTTTACCCAACCCGTCAACGGCTACTGGGACGGCGGTAAAAAAGACGGCGGCACCTTTGAACCCAGTTTCCATTTCGAAAGCAATCCCGAGAAATCCTATGTCAAATGGGGCTGCTACGAGTTAAACCATTGGTTCAACTTACCCATGCACTTTGAAACCGGTAAACGTAAAAACCAGCGCCGGTCTGATAAAGAACTACGATCCCAAGCCATACGGCACCTACGCCACAGCTTAATTAATCAAGAAGCAACTATAGAATAAGGAGCCCTATGACCTTCAAAATACCCCGGGGAACCGGTAGAAAGAACTCACCCACAGGTCTACCGGATCAGCGCTTCTATGACGAAGTCCGGATATGCTCAAAGTGTAACACCCCGGTACCTGTCGACCGTTGCCCTAAATGTGGCCGCAAAACCACTTCGGAACCCGTTAACCCCCGAAACCAACCCGACTTGGTCAGTAAAATGGCTAAGACCCGGTATGAGTTCCACGGGTTGACGCCAACCCAGGCCATAGAAATCTTAACCAATGGAGACTGCAGTAATTAAAAGGAGCCCTATGTCAACAGAACTTAATGAAGATAAACTTATTGAAGACCAAGAAAGGTTAGAGGAACAGGAAGAACTCGACCGTGTAGTAGAGAAAACCGGGCTCGATGAAGACGTTGTCGCCGCCGCCTTGATCCTGGGGATCCCGGAAAACTCTATCAGTGAAGCCTACCAAGGTCAATTTGTCGACGACAAAGCCTTTGCCTTTGATCTGGCTGACAATATGAATTCAGAAATCCTTTCCAATTGGCCCTACACCTCTATTGACTGGGAAGACGCCGCGTCTGACCTAATGGCGGATTACAGTGAAGAAAACGGATACTACTTTCGTAACATGTAAACGAGGAGCCCTATGACTCTTACCCATGAAGCCATGCTACAGGACGCCACAGCCAAGGCAGCCCTGGAAATTCCTCTAGTTGTCATTGGCAGCGTTGACAAGTACGAGCACACAGAGTCTTACGAAATGCGAATTGAAACCAAAGACGGATGTTTGGCTAAAAGAGATTTTCGGTTAAAAGACTCGGAATGGGATTTTTTAGCTGGTATTTGTCGAAGATTTAATGACAACAAACATAATTCAGTGACTTTAACCCTTTACGCTCTTTGAAAGGAGCCTAATGTCTAGAGAATATGAAATGTCGGTAAGAATACGTAATTTTGATTCACACAAATACGCTCTTATAAATGCAGCCGCCTGCGCCGAATGGCCTTTTGAAAATCTTGAACGAACCGCATGGGATAAAAAATTCAAACTTTGTGCCGCAGCTGAAGGTAAACTATTTGGCGGCGAATCTGAGAAGCAATTTGTGGAACGTTTAACTCATGCCATTTGGAAAGCCAACGGTGCCTACTGTATTGTTTGGGTCACCGCCACCTATCTTGAAGACTTACCCTGCGAAGACTACAACTTAAACAAGGAGGAATATGTCAAGTTTATTAAACCGTAGTGAATGTCGCAAAATACTCCTGGCCCGCGCGGAACGGCGTTGGCCCGGCAGGATGAAGCGTGTCAGTCAGGACGTATTTGACTTCTTAGAAACCAGTCTACGTTCTGACTGCGACGCCTTTGTCCACAGTCACCCGTCAGTAGGAAAAACGCTGCAGTTTTCAACGCACCATCGAAAGGAGAAAGAATGGAAATTAGAAAAGTAGTCACAACTCGCTATGTAGGCGAAGACGGGTTCGAGTTCACCTTTGAACCCATCGAAGACACCATTACAGTTGAGAAAACGCCAAAGGGCTACGTAGCCCGATACCTTGTCCAAGACGACAATCCCCAGAGCCCGGACGAAAACGAGGACAACGGCCTGTTTCTGGTGAACTATCACCGTGACTTTGATGTCCGCCGGGACAATATCATCGTAAAACAAAATGTCGCGGACTATTACGGGGGTGAAAAGATACCCCAAGAAGATAAATACCATATCTTCAATTTGTCCATGCTCAGCCATTCCGGTGTTTGGTTATCTCTTAACTCCTCATTTACTGGTGATGGCGGCGGATGGGATACCAGTCACGTTGGCTTGGTTCTGGTCGCTAAAAAAGAATGGCATAAGCGGGACAAAGCCTGCAAGGCCGCCGAAAGCCTTGTAAATGAATGGAACGCTTTCCTGTCCGGCGATGTCTACGGCTGTGTGGTGGAATATTACGATGAGAACAAGAAACAAATCAACCAGGAATCTTGTTGGGGATATATCGGGTTCGAAGAGGCTAAGAAAGAATTGAAGGGATTCACGAGATGAGCATGGAACAATTCAAAGCCTTATTACCAGGTGCTCCTATCTATCAGATAGCCGTCACCATTGAAGACGCTTGGCCACATCCATATTTTGGGGCCAAACCTTACCTTAACGCTATGCGAAGTATGGCTAAAATTACTAATCCATATTTCCAAGATCCTGGCCCCGAGATCGTGGCCAAGTTTCTTGCCAACGCGTCAACCTGGCGCGGTGAAACTGCTCGAGCCGTCAAAAAAGAACTCAATCGCAGACTCAAAGAAAACGAAATGGAAGGAAAAGAAACATGAGCGAATCGACCAAACGCATCGTAGAAATCAACGGCATCAAGATGGAAATTGACCTCCGCACCGCTAAACGGGTTGACCATTACAAAGTGGGCGACCGCGTCAAGGTACTGGTCAAGGGTTACAGTGACTGGTCAAGCAACTTCGGCGTTATCGTGGCCTTTGACGAATTTGTCAATCTGCCTACGATCACGGTGTGCTATGCGGAATCCGGCTACTCGGCCGAGTTGAAGTTTGCCACTATCAACAGTCAAACCAAGGACGTAGAAATTGCACCTTGCAATGATGACATTGTGGTCAGTCAGAAGGATGTTCTGGAAAAGATGGACCGTCAAATTGAGGCCAAACAAGCTGAAATTGTTGACCTGCAAGCCAAACGGAACTATTTCCTTCGACACTTTGGTGAATGGTTCAAGCCGGTAGCCGCTAATGAGGAGAAGTAACATGAGTCATGGAATCACAGAAATTGATCGCGGCGTAGTTTGGGGCACTACCTGGCACGGGCTGCCTCAGTATCTGCAGCTTGATCGCCCAGTAACCTATCAAGAAGCAATGGAAGTCCTGAACTTCCCAATGAAGAAGCGCCAATTATGGCGTACTTCTCCTCTCGGGGGCTACGAACTATCTAACGCCTGGGAAATCGTGCGCACTGATACCGGTGACGCCCTGGTACCGTTCGTCGGCTCTAAATTCCAAGTCATCGGCAACGAGAAGCTGTTGGAACACGTCAACGACACCGTGCTCAAGGAGTTCCCGCAACTCCAGATTGAATCAGTTGGCACCCTGTGGCGTGGCGCCACAACCTTTGTCAATCTGAAAGTCAATGACATTCAGATACCCGGTGACGACAGCCAGACCCTTAATCGTATTATGTGGTGGAATCCATTGGGCAAGGGCAGCTATCGAACCTGTGCCCATAATGTCAGAGTGGTCTGTGCCAATACGCTGGCAGCTGCTGCTGGCTCTGGCCAAGAAACCCACACCAAGATAGCCCATACCAAGTCAGGCGGGGTCAAAATCGCCGCGGCCCTAGATACCCTGGCCCGGCATTTCCTGGAGTTGGAAGCCTTGGGAACCACTCTCAAGGAACTCGCTACTGCCAGAATGACTGAGGGGGAGCCCGAGGGTTTCCTGAAGCGCTACCTGCCGATTCCCGGTACTCTGGAAAAAGACGACCCGATTGCCGCAGAAGGTACCAGCCAGTTCAAGGCCCGTAAATTGATCATGAATCGGTTCTGCCGATATGATAACGGTATGGACGATAATACGGCCGGCAGTCGCTATGGCATGTTGCAAGCCGTGACCTATGAATGCGATCACGAGAAGTTGACACCGGCAAAAGATCGTGGCATGGTCATTTGGGACGGTATCACCGGTAACCGGGCCGGCCGGAAAGCCGAAGCCTTGGAGTTATTGACCACAGTCGACAAGTTCGCAGAATAGTATTGAAAATCACAGCTTACCTCTCACGACATACCTAGGTTGACACTGAATAAGTGCTTAAGCTACCTGGGAAGTCTCACGAGGGACAATGCGGTCTTAACCCGTGTACAGGATAGACCGCCTGCTGTGATTTGGTTTAAGGTTGGGATGCGCCCCTTACCTAGTGCCGACACGATGCTCTTTAGCGAGCCTCTCTGTCCGAAAATAGTGGGCGCCTATTTTTTGTGTTCTAAATCGATTGGATAATCATCAACGCCCTCGCCCGCGTAGAGCGCGAGGGGAAAGGAATGGATGAAAGCAGAAGTTAAAATATATCTTAATAAACAATATTTTAAGGAACACAAAATCAAGCCGATGTTTGCGTGGTGCGAGCAATGTTCGTGTGCAGACTTATGTTATCCAGAAGGACGTGGGCCAAACTTTCTTGAGCCTGCGTGTGGCAAGGGGCCAATGCCAATAGCCGATCAACTAACCGCCGCCGGGCGTGTGGGAAGAATGGCAGCGTCTTGACGGCATTGCCGCTGGGTGCAAACACAAAGAGGATGAACACCAGAAGGAATTATTCTAATGAAAACAGCATACCCGAAAACTCTATTAATCGCTTTTGAAAATATCACCCCGCCAAACCCTGTTGATTTTTCCACTTCGATGCGGGACATGGCGTATCAGTATAAAAACAGAAGCTACAAGATCAAGCCCTACCACCTGCACCCCGGCAACGAGGTGGCGAGGGCGTTGAATATATTGGAACGCGAGGGATTTTTTGAAGCTCGTTGTTATACACAATCTGTTTGTCAAGCCAAGGAAGTGTTATCACGCGCCGGTTTCCGCGTCCGGTGGGATGCAAAGGCCGGGAGGTTCGTTTAATGAGCGCACCAAAATGGATAAAGCATCCAGAGCGAATACCTGATGGTTATATGTGGGAGAGTATTGAAGCCCACAAGAAGCTCAAGCGCGAGAACGCCCAGTATCTCCGCTGGCTGAAAGTACTGGTAAATCCCATGAGTATTGCAACGCGAATCGAGACGTGGACTGAAATTCGCACCAAGATGCCCGACCTGTTCAAAACCAAAAGGAGGGTGAGCAAATGACATTAGTATTTTTAGGCGGAATGTTGATGGGGCTTGGTTTTGGGTTGATTGCCGCCGCATTATGGGCGCGATACGATGATATGAAGAATGAAATAGAGGAATTGAAAAAGGGGAACAAATGAAACACACACTTACACTCGCATTTGCCATTCTCCTGCTCGCCGCTACGGGGTGGGGGGAGACGAATAACTGCGCGACCACCAACGCCCTCGATTTGAACCACTATATGCCGGATTGTTCGGCGACAAATGCTTCCGAAAAAATATCCATTGAGGGCCGCATTAAGGAATACGCCGCCTCCGGTGAAATCTGCAAGGTGTTCGGGCATTGGTTTCCGAATGTATGGCTGTCAAGTGGCGGTGATGTCATTGATTCAGGAAATAAGTGCGTTCTGTGTGGCAAAACCAAGGTGATAACAATAACCGAGGAAATAAAATGACCACCAAGAAACCAAAGCGGTGCGGGGCGGAAGAATTGTATGTGTGGTGTCCGCAATATTGCTTTTGCGGTTATGAGGGTGGCCCCGTCGATCTTGCAATTTGCAGAACAAGGGCAAAGGCGCGAGTTATTTTGGCAGAACACAGAAAAGAAAACCCTTGGCCAAAACCGATACCTAAATGGATGTATTGGGGGATTGTAAAAAGAAAGGTGGTATAAAAATGACTACACAAATGAACCCAACCGACGCCAGAGAGCCTGTGTTTAAGGTCGAATTGTGCCCATGGTGTGGAAAAGCCCCCACATCGTATAAGAAGGGATACCTGTGGTGGATTAAATGTTGTAAAATGAATGGAACGAAGGTGCAATTTTACGGACAAACAATCGGAGCGGCGGTAGATGTTTGGAACAATTACACCGCTCGTTTCACTGGAGAAAGGGCACGCAAATGAACACAACCGACGCCGAGATCGCAGGGAAACGAAAACTGACAATACATCAATACCTGACAGGACGACGCAAGGCCATAGAAGGAAGTATTGCGGCAGAAGTTTTGGCGGGAAACACATTTAAAGAGTCCTGCGAACGAACAGCCTTGGCGGAAATCACAGCGTTGGAATGCGAAATCGGCCGTAGCGGAATTACCCTCTGCCGCGCCGTGGTGGGGCGGGTGGATAACGAGCCAGTAGTTATGAACACGCCGCGATACTCACCCGCGCCGAGGGCGTTCTTTTCGGTGAAGGAAACTATTGCGTATCTCGAAGAGCATCTTGATTTGAAGTTGAATATACGCAACCGGAACCTTAAAGAAGCCATTCAACTTATTAATGATGACCTATGCGGCCTCGCCGCCACAACCGCCCGACACAGGAAGGATCAGGGATGAATATTAACGAAGTAAAAGTTCCGTTAAAGACGGCAATCAATCTGCTTGAACAATGGGGCAATGATGAAAGGGCGATGGAATTATTGCATGCTATCCTGCGCGACCTCGACGCCGAGCCACCCAAGCCCACGCCGGAGCAGTTGAAAGTTCTCTGCGTAGAGCTGGACGGGTCTACGCCGAGAGGGTGCAAGGACGGCGATTATGTGTGGTGTAATGTTGGCGGCATTATTGTATCGGCAATATACCACGAACTCATCGGCAAACTCCGCTGGCACTTGAAGGACGCGCCCACGCCGGAGAAGGCGAAACATTGCACAAGGCAACCAGAAGAAATGGAGGAAGACCCGACGACAACTTTTGATTCGACGTGTGGAACGGAGCCGCCCAATCCGATACGGGAAACTTTTATCAAAGGGCTTGGAACCGTAAGGGCCTGTATTGATTGTGGCGTATTAGTTTCTGGCGGCCCCACAAGGTGCAATTATTGTGTAAGCTTAATGACAACCATGGCTCCCGCTCTCTCGAAGACCACTGGGGAAAACTCCAATGGTTCTCCTATCCGAAAGGAAGGAGGGGCGGGATGCCATGCTCCTACCCCCACTTGGCGGCTATGCGAATGGGCCGAAGCCAAACAGTATCGGTCACGCATCTTAACTGGTTCAATCGGACTCGAAGGAATGTGGTGTAACTGGACGGACGGAAAGCCGGACAAGACCGCTATGAACCGCGAGTATGAATATCGTACCGACAAGCAACCCGCCCAGATGATCTGCAAGCCCACGCCGGAGCAGTTGAAAGTTCTCTGCGTAGAGCTGGACGGGTCTACGCCGAGAGGGTGCAAGGACGGCGATTATGTGTGGTGTAATGTTGGCGGCATTATTGTATCGGCAATATACCACGAACTCATCGGCAAACTCCGCTGGCACTTGAAGGACGCGCCCGCGCCGAAAGCGAAGGAACCTATGACATTTATCGAAACGTGGAAATGCGACTTTTGTAAACCCGGATGCGAACTGAGGGTTGAACGCACGGAAGTAGGGTTGTCTCCGATAAAATGCCCGTTGCATTTCGCTGGTGTAAAACCGATATGGACTATCAAGCACCCCGTTGCCGGCTCCCCGGCGCAACCCGCCCAGATGATCTGCAACCACGATAATTACGAATACGATAACGGCATTTGCGACGACTGCTGTGGGTTCTCAAACTGGATGGCAAAGCAACCGGAGCCGGTGAAGCGCACAAACTGTCTTGATTGCCGATTTGACGACGAGGATGGTGGCCAGAATTATGAGTGTAAGGATTGTCGCAATTATAACAACTACACGCCCAAGGAGCCGGAGCCAGCCGCGCCAAATTGGGAGCAGAAGTTTTGGGACTTAGATCGTGCATGGTCAAAACGATATGCTGAAGACATTAAATTCAAGGAGCCGAAGGCCGAGCCATCCTCCGTTTGCGAATCGAGAACGGATGCGGGGCTGGTGAAATACCCAATAAAAATATGGGAAAAGTGGTGGTGGGTTGTTATTGCCGAAGACAATGAAATAACGCTTTCAACCGCCATTGATCGCACGGACTTTGACCACATCGAACTCAAGTCAGGCGCAACCATAACCACCCTTTCAGCATTCGCTGAAAACGACCCGCCGAAGAAATGCTGGTTCAGGGAAACAAAATAAGGAGCAACACCATGAAGAAAAAACAAGTTACAGCCACGAAACGCTATGACCTCGTAATCACGCCAGCACTGGAACCGGCAGAGCGTCACAAAATTGAGAAGGCATTGGCAAGCCTTGGCTACGAAGTCACCGACGGAGGCACTATGGTGGATATGTCAGAGTGCGATATTACGTTTGAGAAGTAACCAAAGGAGACTATGCAACTATATAATTGGCAAAAGCCGCATGCCAAGAAGGTTCTTGGCGAACTTCGCAGTAAGGGGTGTGCCATAGACGCCAGCGACACGGGTACCGGGAAGACTTACACATCTCTCTGGGCAGCCAAAGAATATGGACATCTGGTATTCGTTATCTGTCCCAAGGCCGTGATACCCAAGTGGACAGAGCTCTGTGCCGACATTGGTATTGTCCCTATTGCCATAATGAATGTGGAACGTCTCAAGCGCTCCAAATATGTGGCTTACTTCGGTAAACAGTCCTATGTTTGGACAATACCCATTGGCACCCTTGTCATAGTTGACGAGGTTCATCAGTTCGGTGGTATCAAGACGGGCAATGCGGCTATTCTCTACGCTACCAGGGCGGCCAAGTTGCCCGTCATCGCGTTATCGGCAACCGTGGCCAATAGCCCCCTCAGATTGCGAGCTCTGGGCTTCCTGATGGGGCTGTTCCCATCCTGGTACGCCTTCTGGCCGTGGGCCTTGAAGCACGGCGCCGAGGAAGTCACGATAATGCGATGGTACGCCGGTGTGCCACATCCCATTAAAACAATTCAATTCATACCCGAACACCGGGTAGCACAGGAAGGAGTTAAACAGATCCATGAAGAAATCTTCACAGCCGGCAAAGGGTTCCGGCTTAAGTCTGGAGAATCCCCAGGATTTCCCGAGAACCATATTGTGGTCGAGAAGTTATCCTTTGACCGAGAATCAGATATACGGAAAGCCTACGCCGAACTCGAGAAGAAGGTTAAAGCCACCGGCAAGCTCGTTGTGTCCCAGACAATCGAGTTGCGCCAACAAATCGAACTGCTGCGCGTCAAAGACCTTTCAGTCATGGTGCAAGAGCTCATAGAAGAGCACAGTGTTGTTGTATTCCTCAACTTCCGGGAAAGCGTCTGGCGGTTAAAAGAACACCTGAAGGACCTTGACCCCAGTGTCATTATAGGAGAACAGAATGAAATCGAAAGAGAGTTTGAAAGGAAAAGGTTCCAGGGGAACACGACGAAAGTTTGCATCTGTACCTTTGGGGCCGGCGGATTGGGACTTGATCTACACGATCTCGGGGGCCGTCCGCGT
>Ga0222679_1000405_pt1 | contig 15600 bp, 44 predicted proteins | sample AntAcemetagen939_FD_179843 | JGI IMG/M metagenome (GOLD analysis project Ga0222679, IMG submission 179843) | Saline water microbial communities from Ace Lake, Antarctica - #939 | ecosystem: Environmental > Aquatic > Non-marine Saline and Alkaline > Saline | place: Antarctica: Ace Lake...
TACAACTACACTTCTCACAATACCCTACTGGCCTATCTTCCACATTATCCATTTTCATTCCACCTTATCCTTTAGTTCTTGTATTGCATTTTCTAAGACTTCATCATCCCAGTTCTTAACTTGATCCATTAAACTATCTCCAAAACTTTCCCATAAATATTCTAATTGTTCTGAAGGGGATAGGTTTTGAAATATTGCCCAGAATTTATCTCTTTCACTATTGTATTCTCCCATTTTCATTCCTCATCCATTGTAATATCTAATGCTTCAATCAATTGTTGTTTTGTATTTATAGGCGTTGGAGTTACCATTGAATTACCTAGCCATATTTGATACAGTTCTTCTTCAGATGGATGGTTTTCTAATACCTCCAGAATATGAGATACCCTAATCCCTTGTCTCATCATCTCAGAAATGTATTCTTTTATAATCTCTTCAGAATTAACTTCATCCCACTCTCCTATATCTTTGTCCCTTAAAAAGTCATAAAACTCTTTAAAACTGGTTTCATCGTCTTCCAACATTCTTTTTATTTCTTTCATCTTATTTTTCCTCCATTTTTGTGCATTTCTCTGTTCCCAAGCATTACAATCTTCGAGTGACATTATTCTTTTTATTTCTTTCATCTTATTTTTCCTCCATTTTTGTGCATTTCTCTGTTCCCAAGCATTACAATCTTCGAGTGACATTATTTTGTCAGGGTCTCCAATTTCTGTATCGCCACCCTCATTACAATTAACCCCGTATTCATCAGGTTTATGGTAATGTTTGCAATTCCAACAAGTTCGATTTTGTTTTTCAATCATTATCCATCCCCTCAAGCAATTCCAATCTCAATATTTTTCCTACCTTTATCAAGATATTCTTGCTGAACTTCTTCAGCATCAGGTAAAGTTTTTATATTTGTTTCAACAACCTCACCTTCCCACATTAAATAATATTCCCTATTACTCATCTTCATCCACCTCTTCATCTTCAACAATTTCACCAGATGTGTATCCCTGCTCTATTAAAGTAGCTATATGCTCCAAATCTGTTGTGCTTGGTTTAACTGTAGTTTTTAATTCCCACCAACCTGTTTCTTTTGCCATTTCAACCCTCCATTATTCTATAATTAATTTTAAGTTGGACACTTTCATAAATTCAATACCATTAAGACTATATCCATATTGATTTGTTAGTAACATTTCAACATCTTCCCCAGTATCATTTGAATCTACATCAATTACCCTAACTTCTTCCTTTTCGTAGTCTAAGACTATACATTTTTCCCTACCCATTTCAATCCTCCTTCACTAATTCTTTTGCGATTCTACCTTTTGCTTTGTCAAGAATTAATAATTCATCCCCTTCATTGTTCAACCTTATGTTCCCATTGTTTATAATTGCGAATTCATCAGGTCTTAATTTCTGCGTAAACCTTTCTAAGATACTAAACATTTCATCTTCATCCATTTCTGGATTGATTAATTTCTTTAAACAATCTGGGCAAGTATCTTCTTTATCTCCTTGCCCTAAAAATGTCTTTCCACATTTACATTTAATTTTACCCATTTTCAATCCTCCAATTTATAAAAATAAAAAAATAAAATTACACCATTGCCATCGCTTTAACCAACTTTTTCATGTTCTGTTGCTGAGGCACTAACTCTATTTCGAATGATACTGTATCATCAGAATATTTCTCAATCTCTTTAGTCAAATCTCCCCTACAACATACCATTATCATTTTCCCACTCCAATTGGTTAATACACCACGCCACATTTTCCAGCCTTGCCCGGCAGTGAACGGGTATGATAATGTCTTGTTTTGATTCATCACTAAATCTTTCAATGTTTCATTATCTGTCACTACACTATAAAATTTCCTATCCAGGGCAGTATAAATTAGCCCATTGTCTTCAATCTCTTCAATATTATCTCTAGCAATCTCTTTCGACATAGTAAATTTTGGTGCAATAATTTCTTCATCCTCAATTATGATTTTTTTGCATAGTTGAGAACTTGGTATCTCAGTTCCATCTTGTGTTTTGTAAACTGTTTTTCTTCCTTCACCAACCATCTCCCTCTTAACAGGGTTGCCTGACGGATCAACAGTTTCCATACTTTTTTCCTTGATAGCGATAGGACTTATCATTATCTGCCCATAACCTTCAAGGACTACACTTTTTGCTGCCATATTTCATTACCTCCTAACTCTTTATTCCTCCATAGAGACAACCATTCTATCTTTTGCTTGGTCATACATGTAATCTGCCATGTCTGCTTCGTAGTCATTCCACATTTCAAATACAAACGTATCGTATTCAGCCCTATTTTTCTCTATAAATTTTTCAAATAATTCTTCTTCATGTGTTTCCTCGTAATTAATTAGTTTATCTGACATTTTTCCCCCTCCTTGTTTTCTCTTTATGTTACCTCAGTATCTCTCTTTCGTAATGTTCCCATACACAAGCTCGTATAAACTCTTTTGAGTCATGTTCATTCGCAAATGTATCATCTACTTTTGCTTCAATATCCTCTTTCTGTTCTTTTGTTAATCTCATTTCTTGTTCTTGTTCCATCTTAACTCACCACCATCCTTCATTCCAAGTAAAAGGTTTCTTTCTTATATCATACTTTTTACCATATATCTCATTTAATTGTTCCATTGCTTCTAGTTTATTTTTAGCATTAATTGTTTCAAATTCATATATTTCACAATATAAATTATCTACATTTTTCTCTAATTGCCACATAAACTTTCTTCCCCAAGGACTTTTTATTAATCCTGATTTATATTCCATTTTAGTTCCCCCTATACTGAAACTTCTCTTGCATCCATTTCAGCATCAAAAATTATTTTGTCACATCTTGAGCAATAAAGATCTTCTTCATCCAGTTCTCTCCCGCACAACTTACATTTTTCCATCATTCATCCCCTCCAAAAAATTTGATATATATTATTAATCTGTACTAATGAAATCATACAAATATAATATATAAAATAGTATTTTATTGCAATCTTACTTTGTTTTGTAAATATCCTAATTATTGTTGGGATTAAGTATAAAATCAAAAATATTGATAATGGGACAAATATTACTAATGCATAAATCCCAAACTGAGACATTAATAATACTGCAAATTTATTCATTTCCTGGGTCCCATAAAATTTCAGCCCTATTATGGAAATTATTGCATCAAACAGAAATAAACCTATAAGGATTTTCATTAAAGTTTTATTTTCTACCATTTCAACATTCAACAGGTTTTGTAACGAAATCTATCCATTCATCCTTATACACATCAATAAATCCTTCCTTTAATTGGCCCCAATATTCTTCCTCATAAACAACCAATTGTTTCTTCCCTAAATATTTCCCTAAAGGGATAGTATCCAAAACATAATCTGTCCATAGTTTAGGATTTTGTTGGATAAATTTTGCGAACTCTTCTTCTTCTTCTATTTCAAACATTTTCCACCTCTCTCTTTTTATCTTTCACCTATTTTTTCAACATAAACACTCTTAATATTTTTCCCTCGCATTTATTACTTTATTTTTCAATTTTGGATCAACATCAATAACATCAATAAACCTAATAAAATCTTTAAATTGGCCTAAAGATAGTTTGTTTATTAGCTCCTTAAATTGACTAATTGCCCCATTAATTTCACTATCTATAATATAATTATATATATCTTCAATAGTTTCAAATTCAAGTTCTTTTATGTATTTTTTACTTATCATTTAAATCCCTCCTTGTGGGCTTTCCCAGAGGAATTAAATCCTCTGCGAAATATTAACAACCTCCTTGTCCTCTTCCAGTATTTGGTCCATCTCCTTGTGGGCCTGTCCCATCTCCATCTCTACATTGCATCTTTTTCACCTCCTTAATTATCTATATGATGTATTTCAATAATTTTTAAATCCCCTTTTATATCATCATTTTCTTCTCTAATAATAGGTATGTAATCTATACATTCTTCCACATCATTGAATCCATCATCAATTATTCCCTTATCATCCATTATTGCAAAATTTCCCATTTTCATTCCTCCAATTCTTAATCCACAATCTTCACATTTCATTTTCCTTTCTATATTTACCATGTTGTTGGGATATACTTCCCCCTCAAGTTCAAACTGAATCAACTCTTGGTGCTAGAATAAATCCCATTTTCAATGTTCCTTCTTCATTCTCATAATTTAAAGCTAATGGGTAATCACTCCCGAATGAAACTTTAACTTTATCAAACTTACCTATCATCTTGCTTACATATTCCAGAGAATATTTTGAACTTTGTTCTTCTTTATGGTCCACCCTAACTTCTTCCAATAAATTAACCTCAGAGCTCATACCTTCTCCACTACCTCGAAAATGTAATTTGTTATTCTTGGCACTTAAGTGTAATACATCAGATGTAACTTTGACATCTTCTATTGCTTCCTTAAATTGGGTTGTATCCATCTTTGCCATGGCTTTAAATTCTAGGGGAGGTACTTTCTCGTCAGTAATATCCTCATCAATTATTGGAAGATTATACTTTTTCATTATATTCCCCATTATTGTAATTCCAACAAAATCTCCTACTGTAAATTTCACTAATGCCTTCTTGAATACCCTCTTTAATATTTGTTTTAAATTTGCAATGTTAACTGCAAAATTATGTTCCCCATCAACATACCATTCAGTAAACAAACTTTTATCCATTGAAAAGTTTACCATCGCAACATTGGCTGGGTCCATGGTTATTATTTTTAACCCCTGGTCATCAAGTTTAATCTTTACTTCAGTCACCAGATTATTTATTGTATCCAAACTTTCTTTGAAGTCGGTAACATTACTTAATGTAAAACTCGGCTTTTTCTGTGGTTCTTCAACAACAGGTTTTTCCTCTTTAGATATTAGTCCTTCTACTTTAGGTGCATCTTGTTTCTTTTCCACTTTAGGTTCTACTTTAGGTGCCTCTGCTACTGGTTCTTTCTTAGGAACTTCTTTAGATGTCTCTTGTGTCTTTTGTGTCTCTTGTTTCTTCACTTCCACTTTAGGCTGTTCCGCAACAACTTTCTTTTCTTCTTCTTTAACCTCTACTACAGGTTCTTTTTCATTAGTTTTTTCCATTTTATTATTCCTCCTCAAATTTGTATTTGCATCTTCTCAATTAGATTTGTAGGTCTTTCTCCATAATTAAAATATTTTCTAATTATATCACCTAATTTATTTCTTTCTTCCACTCCTAGATTTTGCCAAAGAATTCTCATATCTTTAACAAATAATTCATCCGATATTTCTTTCATTTTAATTCCTCCAGGTCAAAACTCCTTATGAAAGGATATTGTTTCAACACTTTATTCAGTGAAATTGTTAAGTCATCCAATTCTTTTATACTAGGCGTATAATCCTCAGTAAATTCAATTACAAGTTTCATTCCCATTTTTTCCCTCGTATCATATGTCCCACCATTTCAACTGTCCTTTTCAGTTTATATCTTAACCCTCTATCAACTTTCAATTCATTCAGATAATTTTCCCAACCTAACTGTTCTTTAATTCTCCCTTTAGCATTACGAGTAGTATAACCAACTTTTAACAAGCCTTTCCTATTTTTAGCATCGGGAATTTCATAAACATAAATAATAGGTTTAAGCTCAGGTCTTTGTGAAAAATATTTTTTATCCATTTTATTTCTTAGTCCATTGGTTTAATCATTGATTCAATAAAATCAATTTCTTCTTTATTCAAATTGTATTTCGTATAGAGTTCTTCATCAGTCCAAGTCTTTGAGAAGTCTTGTACTGGTATTAAACTAAAAGTAGATTGTGACAAATTTTTTTGAATCCTATTGAAAAATAATAATGCCCGATAAAATTTTGTTTTAGTATAGCTTAAACAATTTAAAGTTTCTTTCTCATTATTAAATGGGCCTATTTCAAGAAATGTTTCAGTGCAAATCTCATAAGGTTTTCCTAATATTATTTTAGGAGGGATCGTTGAGGTGGTAGTATATGCATATGATTGAAACAATTTATATTTACTAATATTACTATGTGGTTCAATCTTTTTCTTATCAATATATCCGACTAATCTTTTAGCACCGCCTTTATTACCTTTTACCCCATATATCTTGTATGAATCTTTAAAATATTCTTTTGGAATTTCTTTATATCCATACTTATTAGGTGCATTGAATAAATCCGTTGAAATGCCATAAGGCTTTCTTGATGAAACTATTGTAGAAAAGTTTTTTTCTGATTTTTTAAATACTTTTTCAATTATAGAAATTTGCTTATGATCTCTAATTATTTTTTCAGAAAAATTATTTTTCAAATATCTTACATCTGATGTTTCAATACCTTCTTTAGGTTTATAATGATACTCTACTTCGCCATTATGATCTTTTTTCCATAAAAAGTAACAAACTCCTCCGTCTATATGAAGGCCTGGAAAACATTCATTTGCATATTCGAAATCACGAATAAATTTAATTCGTTTATCGTTTATCATTTCTTTCCTGAACTTATCTAATCCTTTTCCACCCTTCATCCATCTTGAAGGAATAATCATCGTTAAAAAACGAGGACTTAATTTTTTTGCTTGTTCAATAAATAGATGATAAATTGGTTTAGCACTATCTCCTGTCCCACCACCATCATTTAACTGATAAGGCGGATTCCCTATTATTACATCGAATTTCATTTTGAATATTTCCTCCGGATTTTTTGTATGTATAAATTCGTAGGCGTGTGTTTCTAAAATTTCAGCTCTATTATAAACTTCTTCACTAGCACCGCAATATTTACATCTCCCATTAATCCATGTATGATTTACTTTATTAAACTTTATATTACCTTTTTCATCTTTAAATTTTGTGCAAACAGAATATTTTCCATTTGCTTTTTTTGTACAATATACACTTCTTGTAGATAATAACTCAGTTAATTCTGTTATTGCAATCCCAAACAATTGTTTTGTGTATATATGATTTAACCTTTTTTGTAAATCTGGAATTTCTTTTTCTAGTCCTTTAATTAATCTTTTTGCGATTTCTCTCAAAAAAACTCCTGATTTACATCCTGGATCAAGAAAAGTCGTTTTTGAATTTTCAAAAATTTCAGGAGGTAATAAATCCAAAACTTGATTTGCAAGCTTAGGTGGTGTGAAAACTTCATCGTTACTTAAATTTGCAAGTGCATCAAGTACATCTGGGTTGTAATTTAAATTTTTGTTAAACATTTTCTTGCTCCATCACTTTTAAAAAATTAATTACAGGATACTCTTTTATAGTTTGTGGAGAATAAACAACTTTTCCATCATCAGATATTTCCATTTTTGAAAACAAAGTAGGCTGTTTCGGGTTAAAATTAGCTAAATCTCCAAACTGGAAATCTCTCCTTTGGATTTGTGTCCCATTTATTGCAGACCATTCAGGAAATATGATTGATTTACCATTTTTATCTTTAAATGTTAAGGCATCTCCTTGAACAATATTCTTTTCTAGTATGTATTGAATATTCTCTAATAATACTTGGTTGGTTTTATTTTTATATATTTTTTTGTATTCTTTTAGAAATAAATCATATAATCTTTTTTGAGCTTCTTGAACATTATCATCAAGTAACTCAATACCATATATGCTTGAAATAGCGATTAAAGAGTTTCTTTCATAATCAAACTGATTCTTTTTATATTTTTTTTCAACTACTTCTAGCTTTTTTTCTAATATTTTTATAAGAAAATTTCCATCCCCACAAGCAGATTCCAAGAAACGAGAATCGATTCTTTCTGTTTCATCTTTAACTAAATTCAACATATCTTTAACTATAAAATCTGGAGTAAAAACTTCTCCATGATCTCGAATTCTGGATCTCGATTTTGTAAGATTTTTAGTCATTTTATCTTCACACATTTAGGCATTATTTTATTTAGTTTTTCCATCACATCTTTTTTATTTTTACCATATGTAGATGTAGGAGGATTTAGCCCAAATCCAAATCCAAATTTAACATAGTTGGGTTTCACCCTCCCCGTATGTTCAAACATTACTTCGTATTGATTTAGTCTTTCCATTTTTTAATAGATAAAACAATTCCTTGATTTGTTATAGAATAGTTTACCTAATGATGGACTTTCGTTCAATACATCAACCCAGCAAGCTTCACATATTTGGATACTCATTTTTTCATTCCATTCATCTGCTACTACTTCCTTATCTTCTAATTGTGCGGTCTTTGCTGACCTGGAAATATCGATATGGCTTGAAACATCTACATCATCAGATTCTTCAGTTTCTTCAGTTGCTTGAGTTATATCTTTCCCACATATTTTACATTTCCAATTTTCAACTTTCAATTCACTCATTTTTTCCCTCCTATTCCAATTCTTATAGCATAGGTTTCATTTTTAAAATCTAATGTTTTTATAATCTCACAAAGTTCATCAACATTTCCTTCTCTAAGTAGTTTAGGAATATTTGTTTTTTTCTCTATAATCCAGATTCTTAATCCCTCCATTTTTATTCCTTATTTTTACAGATAACATTATTCCACATCCAATTACTACAAATCTTGTCACCTATTTGTTTATTACACCATGTCCCACTTTTAATATATTTCTGACCATCAATAAAAATAATACACTTTGTCTCTGTTGTAAATCCCCCTACACTAACAGAATCAATATCAGTTATTTCACCAATATAAACCTCCCCCTCGTTCAAGCCAGGGAGTAGAGACACAAATATTACCACAATTATTGAAATTAGAGACGCAAATATTACCACAAATAGTCCTACTATCCTTTTTTTCATTTTTTCAACCTCCTTTATCTTTGTATGTAGATGTTACACTCTTTAATTCATCAAACTTTTTAATGTAAGATGATGGTGTTGGTTTAATCGCTGATGTTGGTGTTGAAGCCTGTTTTCCTGTAAAAGAACTTTTCCAACCATCTTGCAATTTCTTATCTTCATCAGATAATCCTTCCTCTTCTTCCTCTTCACTAGGGAGATCAGATTTTGTTAAAGTTTCTGTACTTCCATCTTCATTCTCCAAAGTTACCCACTTATCGTCTTTTAATTCATCTTTTACCTTATCTGGTATATCTTCTTTCTGTACTTCGGTCTTAATTGAACCTTGGTCAGATTCTACCATTAAGGGTATTGTTTGTTCCATTTTCATTTCCTCCTTAAGTTATTCCTCATAATAAATGCAAGAATCAATCTCAGAATATGCCGACCCCCTTGCTTCAGAAATAATATCTTTATGCTTATCTATTATTTTCATCACAATTTCTTCCTGATATCTTAAGTTTATTCTCCTACCACTTTGAATTGTGAAGAAACTGACATCTTGCCCCTCTTCATTCTCATAATCTTTAATTTTTTCATACCATCTAAACTCTCCTTCATTTTTAATCTCTTCAATAAAGGCCTTAATATCTTCACTTGTTGCAGAGTCTTTATATGTAATACTAATCTCTGTAAACCCGTATGTTCCCATTATATTTCCCCTCCTTTATCTCCGTCTTGGATTAGACCTTTGATTGTAGTCATATCTTCAATATGTTTTTCAATCTCAGTCTTAATTATAATTTCAATACTCATTTTTCATCCTTTCAAGTGATTTAAGTTCTTCGAGTGTTGCTTGTTTACCCCACCCATCAATGATTGCCTCAGCTTCTTCCTGTGCTTCTTCTTCCGAGGTAGTAATTACATCTATATTAAGATCAAATGTTTTAGTAAATTTCACAGTATATTTTTTCTTTTCTTCTTCCATTTTTCCTCCTCCTTGTATATTCCTATCATTTTCATACCTCTAATGCTTGTTTTATATCTTCTTCTAAACCATCAGAGAACCTTTTATACCAACATTTATTGAACTTCCCCCATCTAAACCCTTTAGATTTTAAAATGTCTCTGACAGAACTGCTAGGCTTCTCAGGGAAATATATTTCAAGACCATTTTTCTCTTCATTTTTTTTGAAGGTAACTTTGTTTCGTGGGTTATTGTTTGTCTGTTCCTCCTGTTCTACTTTTTCTTCAAAGACATATTTATTATCCCATTTTCCAATACAGAGATGTAGATAGAAGTTTGTATCAAAATAATCTATCATTGAATCACTGTGGTCATAGTTATAATATTGAACAATTTTTACAACCTCTCCAAATAATTTATGACCTTCCTTAGTTAAAAAAATTCCATTATTCCAAGTGTCAGGATTATAGTCATCTCTGAAAGTATATTTACTTAATTGACAATGCCCGGAAGTTTGCATCTCTTTTAATTGTTCTTTTGTCCTCAATCCATCATCAAGATATCTATGGATAACTTCTTCAGATAAATCGTCAAAATCTCTGACTACCTTTAGACTACTTTTCATTAGATAGATATTGATACTATTTGTTTTTTTCGTTACAGAGAATACGCAGTCATTGAATTTTTTTAATTTCTCCCTTATTTGTTTTGCAATTTCTTTCGTTCCAAGATTTATTTTGTCAGAAGTTGTTAGGTTGCCACTTGCACGTACTTTTGCATCTTTTTCTTTCTTTTCTTTCTCGGCTTCTTCAGTCCTTTTTTTGTTATCGGCCCTTTCTGCAAGTAATTCTTCTTTCGTTTTTACAAGGTTGACCTTTTTATATTCATAATTGTCACAAAACGTCTGTGCTTCTTGCATGAACTCTTTAAAATTAATTTCAGTAATAGTAATATATTTTTTATTCAGTGCATCTAAAAAAAGTGTAGCCTTTTCTTCAACGTCACCGAATGGTTTTGTTAGCACAGTTTTAGATTCTTTATATTCCCCTGTGCTATACTCCAAGTAAGATCTATGCTCTTCTCTGGATTTTCCTTTCCATTCTATCTCACTGATAATTGTTTCAGCTTTATTTTTATTGATTTTTCCTAGTTCTATTTCCATTTTTTACCTCCTTAACTTCTACTTGAATTATCTTACCAATGGGTTCCCAATCACCAGGAAAACAAGATATTACATGAATTTTACTTCGATATATGAATTCAATTTCTCCATCATTATGTTTAAAAGCATACATTAACACCATCTAAATCACCCATCCATATTCTTCAATTAATTTATGTGTTATGTCTATACAATCTTGGACATTTATCCAATCATTATAGAAGGGATATATATGTTTTTCTTTTACACTACACTTATCTAAAAACTCGTTCAAATCAAAAGAACATACATCGAACAAATTTTCATAGTTCAATATTATCCTTCTTTCTTTAAAATCCATCAAATTAAAATCAAATTCTTGTAATTCTAATTTAGATAAGACTTCTTTTTCAATTTCTGTATTTGATATTAAGAACCTGCAATCTTCTTCCCAGATTTGAGAATTTTCTTTCACTTCTCCAGATAGACTTAATAATATCTCTACAACAGGCCTATTTCTTGAATAATAAATTTTTAGACCATCTGAGATATAATTTTTAAATTCAGATTTAAGTTTTAATCTTATATTCTCCATTTTTCAAACTACACCTCTTATCATCCTATTTCCATCCCCTCTAAGATTATTTAATAACATTTGAATACCAATCATTGCTATAATCTTATTACCTTTCTGGATTTTACCTAATCTAATATCTTCTTTCTCCTGGCAACTATATTCACCCATATCTGTTTCGTCAACATATTTCATGTTATCTTCCATTCTAGGGATACCGGAATATTTCCTCCCCGTAGAACGTAAATCAATGAAATCAAGACCACTTTTTATTACTTGGATTCTTGTTTGATGGTATCTGAGATGTATATTTTATCCCAATATTGAACACCCATCATTTTCCCCCCTCTTGTTATTTTTTATAGAAATCCAGCAAGACTTCCATCGTTTGGGCAATTTCCATATCACCATGATTTAACATTGAGTAATATTCTTTTCCACTGAACACTATATGGTCCAAAATAGTTATCCCTACAATTTTACTTACTTCCTTCATTTTCTTAGTCATATCTAAATCTTCTTGGGATGGATTAACATCTCCACTTGGATGATTATGTGCAAGAATTATGCTTGCCGAACTTTGAAGTATTGCTCTTTTAAATATTTCCCGGGGATGTATATTTATTCGGTCAAGAGTGCCAACTGCAACAATCTCATTTGTAATTAAATTATTTCTTGAGTTCATATGCAAAATGAAAAACATCTCTCTGTCTGAGTTACCATACTCCTTTAATATCTCAAAAGCTTCTTCGGCATTTGAAGCATTGGCCTTCCCCTTGTAATGTTCTGCTAATCTAAGCATTGGCCTTCCCTCCTAAATATTTAGGATATATTTCAAGGAACTTAATATATTCCCCTTTCCATTTTATGATTTCAATCAAGAATTCTTTATTATATTTTTCCAAATCCATGGTATAATATCTTGGTCTTTCGGACATTAATTTTTTATATTGCCCTTCACCACAACAATCACAAAATACTCCTCCTTGGTCTTCTCCGAATGAAATTATCCCTTCCTTACAATCTTGACATTTTTCCATATTCATACCTCCTCCTCATCCTCCTCCTCCATATGTGTATCTACAATTCTATTCCACATATCAGGATAATGTTCAATAAGTTTATCTGTTAACTCTTCTTTGTGTTTTTCAATATACTTATCTCTGCTTACTGTAATGAAGGTTGTAACTTTCATCTTTATCTGCTCAACTACCATTTCCATCCCTCCTTTTTTTCAAAAATATTTTATATAACATATATTTCATTAATACTAGTCCACCTATTATTAATATTACTATTATAATCACACTAAATATTCCACTAAATATTCCACTAAACTCTGAGATTTTGCTTAAAATAATTGAGAATGTTTCCAAGATATAATTAAACCCATTCTGGATTGAATCTAATATCCTCCCTATATCATGGCCTAATCTATACATCCCCATTAAAGAATAACCTATACAAAAAGACAGCATCAAAAGTACCATGTTCTCTTGACGGAATTTTCCAAAGGTAACTTCCTCTTCATCATCCCCCCACAATAGTTTACCAGATTTTAGTAATCTCACTTCAATATCACATGGAATAACTTGCTTCTCCCCCCCCCTCTGAGATGCTCATATAAAAAGAATAGGGGGTAGGCTATATATAAGAATAACGCCCCCCATATAAGATAAACTGCTTCAGGTCCAGCTCAAAATTCTTGTCTGAAATATTTCCTTTGTTCCTTTCTTTTCCTTTGCACATTTTTTTGCTTCAACAATTAATTTTGCCATATGTGTTGGACTATTACTGAAGCCTATTTCTGTTCTATTCCTTATGTTATCATCATTATGAAAAACAATTACTTCTGCTCTGAACTTATTGCAAAGGTCATCCATGGACACACTGATTTCGTTCCCATTAATCCATTCTTTCAAGCAAATATGTCGTCCCATTTTTTAATACCCCATTTCATCATCATCTTCATCATCCTCTAATTTATCATACTTATCTTTCAATTCTGGGCGATCTTTCAATATTCTTTTTATATTAATTTTCATTTTTTTGTTTCCTCCTTAGTGGTTATTTTCTCCTAAATATTTTATACTTCTCTAATTCCACAGTATTTAAATTTAATTCCTTTATCTTCTCCATCTTTAACTTTTTCCAATTCTTGTTGCAAGTTATACAAAAACAGTTCAATTCTGTACTCATTTTTCCCTTATGTTGCGTGTCCATATTGTTCGCAATCAAGGTCGGTTGAACCAGATGCAAACTATACAGTTGAATGTGAAGGGTGTGGAGATCCATACAAGATAGAAAGTATGATTTAGGGTTAGATGGAAGGAGGGGAGAGGTGGGACGGATGAATATTGATTGGAAACCAAACAACAATACCACAATATATATGTCCTCAGGCAATACTTATTTCTTTTTTTATATTTTTTTCACTTCTACATAATCTCCTTCTTCTATATCACAATCTTTTGGAATGGTAATCAATTTTTGATTTCTTGCTTTATTTTTCCACACTCTCATTATAATTTTTTTATATTTTACCATAATATTACACCTCATTATATAACTACTATTTAAATCTTTTCATTTCCTTTCTTACCCTGTAATATTTATATAATAATATCAATTGTATTATTCCTAATATGAATATCACTCCTAATAATAAATAATTGTGGATAAAATCCCACCAAGTCAAACAATACCATCCATTTGATAATGGTATTTTCAATATACATTGCATTTTTTTTATTCACCCCAATATCTCTTTTAAATGTCTTGGTGCTTCATTATAGCACATCCTACAAACTGGTTTTTCCCCTAAGATTTTAACCCCTTTTTTCCTCCCCATTTCCCATATTGGAGAATAATCTGTTAATTTATATGTAGTTTCCTTTTCTTGTGTAACTTTATTACACATCTTACATCTCATCATTTTTTCTCCTCCTCTAATATTGTGCCATATAATCCTTCTTTGCTTTCATTAATTGTTCTTTTAATAAATTATTTTTATTAACATCTTCTATTGTCAAATTTAAACTTTGTAATGTATCTTCATCCTCCTCTCTAACACAATATTCATGATTTGCTAATTCATATCTAAACATATTATAAACATAATTTTTATCTTGCATCATTCTTATATGCTCATTATCTTGTTTATCCATCATCATTATATATTTTGCTTTATCAGATTTTCTTATAAAACCACCACCAAAAATACTAATAAGTTCTTCTTGTTTAACATTAAGTTTCTTCAATCCTTCAGCAAATTGTTCTTTATTAAATGCAAAAAACATTGGAAATTTATCAACCTCTTTCTGTCTTGTTTGTTTTAGTTTCAAATAAGTATTTACCATTTTCATCCTCCTTAATCTTCATCATCAAATTTTTCATCTAATGTATCAATTTCTTCATCTGTAAAGAAGTCTTCAAGTTTAGACCCAGGCTTAACTTTTTCAATAAAATCTAATGCTTCTTTCTTACTATATATTGCTTCAACATACCCATTAGTATTGTTCAAGATTACCATAGTCTCACTATTCCTTAATTCATCTATTTCTAATGACATTTTTTACCTCCTAATCCATATAATAAATATCATTTCTTATTAATGGGGTATCTACCCAATTAAGAACACTATCTCCAAAACCAAATTTATATCTATCTTCTGTCTCAATAATAAATCCTTTATATTCTTTCATTTTCATCCTCCTTAATCTTCATCATCACATCCTGTTTCACAATGATGTTTTTTAGAATAGCAACAACATTGAATATAAAAAAGGCACTCTTTGAAGGGGGACTACTTTTTAAAGGTCGTCCAGATCGAAATTTTCAAAGAGTGCCTAAAGGACAATAATAAAATAAGGAGTTTCCCCCTCATTTTTTTAAAATAGAATTAGCATAAAAGTTTCTTGAGATTTTGGCTCATATTTTTAGAATTTTAGAATTAGGGGTTTTCATAAAGAATTTATTTAATGATGTATGTTTATAATCCTCTCTTCCTTAATTTTAAAGCCCTCTATTCAATCTTAAAAGAAAAAGGATATAAGTATATAGGGAATTTTAATAATCCCTTAAAATAAGTATAAATGGTTTATTAAAATCTTCGGTTAAGAAATTGAGAATAAATATAGTTATCACAAGA
>Ga0222679_1000407_pt1 | contig 15539 bp, 19 predicted proteins | sample AntAcemetagen939_FD_179843 | JGI IMG/M metagenome (GOLD analysis project Ga0222679, IMG submission 179843) | Saline water microbial communities from Ace Lake, Antarctica - #939 | ecosystem: Environmental > Aquatic > Non-marine Saline and Alkaline > Saline | place: Antarctica: Ace Lake...
TATCTCGTCTGGGTGCTTTTGAACTGATGAAATATTCGTCTTGGTAACAGGCGGAACATTTTGTAAAGATTTATCTTGAAGGTTTGTGTATTGCTGAGTTACTGTTTGGTTGGCTTTGTCAAATTGTGCTTTTGGAGAGTTGGGATTATTTTTTAAATCAACATCGCCCCATTCTTGAAATTGTCCTATTGGTATAGGTGCTATCTCTTTACCTTGAGCATCTTTATATTCTTTGCCATCCCCAAAAGTGAAATGTCGTTGCCCCATTTTTCCGTGTCTGTTTTTATCTGTATTCAGAATACTTGAACTTTCTAACTCTCTGGTATTTTTATCTCTTTCTCTATATAGCAAGGCTACTATATCTGCATCTTGCTTAATTGCTGAACTATCTTTTAAGTCATCCATTGTCGGAACCTTGCCTCCGTGCTCAAGATATTTAATATGGGCAATTAATACAATCGGGATTTGTAATTTTCTGGCTAATAATTTGACATACCTAACCATATCTCCTATTTCAACCGTTCTCTGTCTTCTATCTCCTGTGGCAAAATAATGCAGGTGGTCTATAAATACTATTTCACAGCCAAAATCTTTTACTGCCTTACTGGATATTTCTCCTAAAAGTTTTGGTTCTATTCTATCATACCCTGAGTATAAATAAATTGGCACACTGGCTAATTTGCTACACGCTAAATCTAAATTCTTAATCGCTGTCTTCTCGTCTTTTTCTTTGTCTTGTTGGAAGTTAAGCTCACTGTCTAATAACATAAACCTCTCTACAATCTCCTCTACTGGTTGCTCTAAACTAAATAGCATAGAATTTACACCACTCCGAGCCAGGTTTAAAATTATATTTTGAGCGAAGAAAGTATTATGATTAACTATAAAATTTTCAAGCATATATAATTGGTCCCCATCTAAAGTAAAACCATAATAATCTTGAACATTTAATTTTTTTATTTTAAATCCAGTAGTTAGCCAATTTTGGCACCCTTTTCTCTTTTGTGGTTGTTTTCTTTTTAATTTTATTGGTATCCTTTCTATATCTCCTGAAATATAAACTCTATAACTTTTAAATTTCTTTCCATTACAAGTAGTATATCTTTCGTGTAAGGTGGAGGCAAAAAATCCTAAAGACCTGGCAAGAAAAATAACATCATTACATAGCTGTTTGTTAGTATTACAAAAAGAATATCCTGCTAATTCTTTATTTCCATCACTATCAATTAATCCTGCTAATAATGCTAATCTATTTTTTTCAGAATTAATTTTATAATTAGAAGGAATATGTTTATTTCCAAGTAAATTTAGATTTTTTAAATGCTCTTTCATTGATTTAACATTTCCATACCCTTTAATTCCTTTGACTTCATAAATATACTTATTCTTATGTGTTTTATTAAACGATTTATATTTTTTCTCTCTTGTTAAACAATAATAATTAGATTTATTATCTTTTTGCACCTTTTCAGTTAGTTGTAAATTTAATTTTTTAGCATACTTTTTTAACCAATCTTTTATTTCTTTATCTGCAGTAGTAATACAAGGATAAATAGAAGTCCCATCTCCAAGCCACAGCCCAAGAAAATAAGGAGATAGTATTTGTGGATTATCTTTAAAAACTATAATTTTTGGATGCCACAATTTATAAATGTGTTTTTGCACATTAGCTACTTTTAAGTAATCTTTTACAGTTATATTAAGATAATCTTTATAATAAGGATACTGCGTTGCGGTTTTCTTTAAAGATAAGATATGATTTTTATTTACTGTAAAAGGTTCTGCTCCATTGTATGGAATTATTTCATACATTTGTTCTTTTCCTCTTGCTAATTTTAATACTTTTCTTGGTTTACTATCTACTCCCATTACATAATCCTTTGTGGTTAGGTCTTCTACTTTTTTCAAATTACCTTTTTGCATTAAAATTTTTGTTCCTTTAGCGTGACATTTACCAACATTAGTATCTCCTGAAAGAATTATCAAGTCTCCTTTTCTCATTCCTGCCCAGAGTTTATCAACACTCGGATACCCAGTTGATAGTCCTCTCAAAGTATCAGACCCTAATAATAGATTTTTAGTTTCAACAGTCAAATCTTTAATGTGCTTAATGTGTTCGTAGTCAATATTAATTTTTTTGGCTGAGTTATATAAATTATAAAAATCATCAATACTTTTTTTGTCTTTGACAAAAAATTCATTTAGGTCTTTTTTAGTTTCCTGTAATTGCTTTGGTAGTAATACTTGGTAGCATTTACCTGCCCCTAATTTTTCAACCGCTACTTCTATGCCTTTTTTACCTACCTCATCATTGTCATAACATAAATAAATTGATTTTTGAGTTTTGAATAATTCAACCCATTCTTCTTTAAAGGTGTTAGCCCCGCAAGTAATACTCACTACCTCTGCCCAACCTCGTTGCCATAAGGTCATTGCATCTATTTCACCCTCTGTAACAACTACTTTATTGGCTGTCTTTAAAATATCTGCATTAAATAAAGTCATCTTACCGCCTTTGCTATTTAACATTTTTGGAATCTTGTCATTAGTATCAAAAGGACTTTTCCTAAAGCGAATATTTACAACCTTTCCTTCTTCTACTATTGGTATTGAAATACTACTCCCTGTCCACCCGATTTTAAAGAATTCTAAAGTATACTTTTCTAACCCTCTATCAGTATTTAGATATTCTAAAATCTTCTCTGCTGTTTTATTCTTCTTATCAAATAAATTCTTATGATACTCTTCTGCACTTTCTGAATATTTCTTTAACTCTTCAGTGTTAGGGTCTGTTAGTTCTTTCTTTTTCTGTGGCATTATAATTTGTGGACTTTTAATTGGTTCATTTAGATTTTTACCTTTTTGTGGAGTCATTTCAAAATCTCCGAAATGTTTAACCAAAGCAGTTAGATTTCCTTGACTCCCACACTTGTGGCAAAAGTAAAGTCCTGAATGGCTGATGTAAAAATGAGTCCAGTCTATTTTACTATCGTGGCAAAAAGGACACTTATTGGTTCTTATCTGCCCACTGTCATCTTTAGTTTCAAAGCCTTTCTCTTGGAGATACTGCTCTATGAGTTCTTTTGTTGGATTTTTAAGATTTAGATTTGTCATATTTTTAAGTAGTTAAATAATTTTCTGCTTCTTTAACGAAAGAATCATTACGATTTTTATTAAAAAGCCCGAGATACTGCAAAACCCTGCCCTCACTCCTGAAAACCCAGGAAATACCACGATGCCCATTCTCTCTCATTTGCCAATCATCTCCTGAAAAACCCTCAATAGCAAAGATTAAGTCAAGCGGACTTACTTTCTGAAGTATAGTTAAAATGCTTTTTTTAGTGCCCTCTGTAATAATAGTTTTATTAGAAGTGTTACTTTTAGAGATTTTCTGATTATAGTATCCTACGATTTTCATTACCAATTTTTCAGGAATTTTTTTAGATTGTGTGTGTGGTTTATATATATTTATCTTATTATTATATATATTATTATTATGGTCATCATATGATGGTACCCGAGTGTCATCATTTGATGATACCTGTGTCATCATTTGATGATACCTACCATCATTTGATGATACCTTATCTTTATCTGCAATTTTGACTAATGGTATGATTTCTGTTCTTATTTTCTTACTACTATTTGAAAAAGTTCTTTTAATATATTTACATTTTTCAAGGTGTGCAAGAACATTCTGAACAGACCCAGAGTTGATACTATTTTTTCTTCCTCGACTTAGTATATCAGCAATTTGTGGGTTAGTTAAAAAGCATTTTTTTAGTTTTGTAGCCTGCTTAAACCAAATAATTATCCCTAAAACTTTAATATCTAAGTATGACAATTCTTCATCAGTAATTGCTTTATAAGGAATGATTAAAAAGTCAGGCAAGATTAAGTCCTTTTTCTTCATAGGGGAAGGGCATTCTTGGGCAGAGAGTTAAAAAAACTCCCCACCCATTAAGAATTAACTTTGCTGACTATGGTTTAAATAGGCACATTAATAGGGGGTTCTGAATCGTCTGTTTCTGGTGTTGGGGGTTCTTCTTCTAATTGAATAACTGGTACTGCTTCTTTTATCTGCATACCTTCCTCTATTCTTAGTGTTCCATCACAGGCTGGAAACTTAGGACACCCGAAGAATGGTCCTTTAAAACTATCTCTTATAACCATTGTTGAACCACACTTAGGACAATTCGGTCTTTCTTTACCAATGTCTAAGTTGCATTTCTCAATAATTGCTTGTTCTGGGTCTTGCCCCTTAACTGTGTCTTTGTCTACTCCTCCGCCTTTCACTCCTTCACGAACAGAATCAAATACCTTTAAATCAGCATCTAATTTAGCTCTTAACTGAATGAATTTAGAAAGTGGAGCATTTTCTTTAACTTTCACAAAATGGATTGGGAAGTAAGTAATACTACCTGCTTTTTCTTTAGTGGTTGACAACTTAGTCAAGTAAGTAAGTGGTGGCACGCCTTTTATTTCATCTTTGTACTTCCAATAGTCGTCTCTTGAACTCTTGCTTAAATAAGTTCTGTAAACCTTATCTTGATATTCAACATACAAGACTTCAGTATGCTTAATAATGCTACCTTCGTATTTTGTCTTAGCCAGCAATTCTGGGTCTGGATAATTCTCGATAATAAATTTCTTGAAACTTTTATAATTGCCAGAGTAAATAACTCTTTTTTCAATATTGTTCCATAAATCTACATCTCCGTTGTAATCATCTAATTCAGGAGTTCCATATACTTCCATTCCTTTTTCACCTTGTTGGCTATCAAAATATCCAAATTTGAATCTGGTTCTTAATATGGTTATTTCTATTTCTGCCCCGATAGGAGTAATGGTTTTACTCATTTTTCCTGTTCCGTCTGGGGTGTAATCAATAGTAATAAACTCACCTCTTGGTGCTTGGTCTTCATCATAACTAACTCTAATTTCTGGAACGCCTAATTTTGCTTGGTTCTCATTGGTATAGATGTCAAATAACATCCTGTCCTCTGGCGACAAGCCTTCTACTTGAGATTGTAAGGTAGGTTGTAACTCCTTACTCTCTTTTGGGGTTGTGTCGTTTTGTTCTTCATTCATAAAAATGTAAAATTAATTTATAAAATTATGGCATAGGGAAATTGGTGTTATCACCAAATTTTGCCTGTCCCCCTTCTGGGTTTGTGTATCTAATTCTTTCTTTCAAAGCTACAATTAGACTGTCTATGGAATTAACATATTGGGTAAGTAACTCTGCTTTTCTAATTTTTTCTCCTTCTATTTTAGACCAAGTATAAGTTCTCCAACTGGCTTCGTCTTTTAGACTATCCTCAGTAAAATGTTTTTTAATGCCAGTAGGAGTTTTTATAGCTTTGTCTTTTATTTTCTTCTCGACTTTTTCTATTTCTTTTCTTAATGCATCTTTTCTAAAAGAAATTTTAAAACCAACCTCATTAAATTTTTTCCATACAGTTGAATAAACTGCTCGAGCTTTAGCATCTATCAATTCTTCACATAAATAGGGTCTAATACCACATAAGACACCTATGTAATACATTAACTGTGGCGTTTGCAGGGATAAGTAAGATGAATCAGTAATTGCTCTATCAGCGGATAATACAGGGTTTGTGGGGTCGTTTAAAACATCTACTCCTAAAAATCCTAAAACCTCTTTATATGCTTTTATAGCACTTCTTTGTTGAGCAGAAAGACCAGCTTTGACAATATTATAATTATCATCTAACTTTTGTTCTGCCTCTCTGATTGGGTCTGGGGTACTCATAAACTTTTTTGTTTATAGCTTTTTTCTAAAAAGGTTATTACATCTAAATAATGAGCTTTAAATGCGGTGCCGACTTTTATGCTGGGGATTTTATTGTTTCTCATTAACTCTCTTATAGTGCAATGAGAAGCCCCAGCCAACCATCTTTTTTGTTCTATTTCAACGGGGGTCAGGTAAGGATTTTGATTTTGTTGGACGAATGCTTTTATGTCCTCTTTGGTTGATTGTAGTCCAGTCATATATTTTTATAAGATTAGTTGTCTTTTTTAACTTCTTCAATTTGCAATAGTTTTTTTGCAAACTCTTCAGCATCAGGTAAGCCACCGTCTTTGTGACATAACTCTTTAAAATCACACCAGCCACAAGTCATTTGATTATCCACCGGTGGAAAGATTTCTTGTTCTATGGCTTTGTTTATTTGTTCTAAAGAGTTTAAGAATCTCTCAATCTGTGAATCTGAAATGGGTCCGCTTTTAATTATCTGAATTTGAGGTACTTTAGTTTTAATTAGTACATCTAATTGTACACCTTTTTCTTTTTTACCAAACTTTGTTCTATACCCAAGAGCATAGGCAATTAGTTGAGTATTAAAGTCAAGCACATCTTCTGAAAATTTAGATGCAGATGTTTTTAAATCTCTAACTATTTCTTTATCATCTACTAAATCTATATATTGCATAAACTCTTGTCCTAAAATATTTAGAGTGATAGGAAGTTCAACATAGACAGGTTGAGTCTTAACCATAACTTCAGAGTATAGTTTTCTTAAAAGACCTTTGGCAGTATTTAAAATTGCTTCTCCTGTTTCGTGCCTACCATATTTGACTTTGAAGAAGTTAGGATTTTTCTGATTGTTCTGGAATTCTTTTATTAAGAACTCTGTCATATATTCTTCAATGTCAATTAAGGGTAAATCTTGTTGACTCTTAATCTTTTGTCTGTAATTAAACTCTTGGGCTTTATGTAAAGCTGAACCCAATGACAGGGCAGAGCCACCCTTTATAATATCTACATCATCTAAATAAGAAAACTTATACTTTCTTGGGCAAGAGGTATAGGTTGACATTTGTGATACGCTTCTGTGTTTTGGCATAATTCTTTCGATTAATTGATTAAACTACTCATTTGTTTGGTGGATAAATATTGATAGGTTTTTGATATTTCCTCCAAGTTTTTATTTTGTTGATATAACAAGAATGAATGGAGAACTACTTTATTTTCTTCTAAAAATTCTTTTGTAGTTCTTACATCATCTTCTCCATCTGTTATAACTAAAATATCTGCTCTTTCATATAAATCGCTGTCATCGTCGGGGTCTTGTTTAAATAGTTTGGGGTCATTTATGTCTTGTACCGCTTTTTGTAAGGCTGTATCAATACAAGTTCCTCCGTTCGATTGTGGGTTATTTAACAAGTAATCAATTGCTTCTACTGCTTCTGTTTCAGAAGTAACGGTATGTAAATCAAATACGCTATTATCAAAAAATCTAAAAAAGTATATACTGCCTTCCTGAATTGCTTTTCTAATATAGGCAATAGCTATACCACAAGCAGTAATTTGCTTTCTTCTATCCATTGACCCTGACCCATCTATTAGAAGATATAAAACCTGTTTCTTTTTTCGTCTGCTTTCGTATTGTTTTATTTTCAAATCTTTATCCATTAGCATTTTATCAAAAACTGCTTCTGGGTATAGAAATTGGTAAAGTAGTACCTCAGGCAGGTCGGACATAGTTTTCATATTAGTAACTCGCCAATCTTTTTCTGGGTAATTTACATCTGACAGATTTTCTTCTCTGGCATACTGTTCTGTGGCACCTACCTTTCTGGCGACATCTAATATTCTAAACTTATCCTCAGTCAAGAATTGTGAAAGTTTATCTATATTCTGTGCTAATCCTTCTATGGTAGTTAAAGAGTTATGGGCAGACCCAGACTGTTGTTCTAATACTCTACGAATTACTTCATCGTCAAAGACATTATTTTTTAAAGTTTCTTCTATACTGGGTATATCATTTTTAAACTTTTCAATATCTAATAAAGGTGGGGGCGGAGCATCACTCATTTCCTCTTCTGGAGCAGTGTCCATTTCTTCCTTTTTTTCCTTTTTAGGTTTTTGCTTGTCATCTTGACCCTGCTCGTTTTGTGATTGACTTTGACTATCTTTACCTGAGTTACTTCCTTGTGAGCTTTGGGAAGATTGTTGCTCGTCTTGTTCTTCTTTATCTTCTTTGCCTTTTCCTTCTCCTTGTTCCTCTTCGGGTTGGTCTGACTCATTTTGTTGTGCATTGCCTGATTGTCCTTGCCCTTCTTGTTGGTCTGACTCTCCTTCTTGCCCCTGTCCTTCTTGTTGTTCGCCCTCTCCCTGCTGTTTTTGTCCTTCGGGCTGTTCTCCCTCTTGTTCACCATTTGGGTCTGATTGCCCTCCCTGACCTTTTGGTTTTTGTGGGGGTGGGCTAAACATATCTAACAAAATCTCCAATGCTTTTTCAGGATTGTTCAGCGATTGTAAATGTTGATAAAGTCTTGTATGAGTTAGCTCTCTTAAAAATCTTTCAATTGCTAAATAGTGTTGTTTTACTTTTACATAATCGGTCAATTTATGTTTGACATATCCATCGGCTACTTCCTCATCTATTTGAAAATAGTCTTTTAATACTTTATGGGGGACTAAGGTTTCAAGTAAAGAGTAAAGGTCTTTTGAAAAATCTATTGAAACTTTTTCTTTGGTTTCTGGGTTTATTGCTTCGTGTTTTTGCTCTGTAACTTCTCCTACCCAGTTTGCTTGTGGTTTGGTTAGTTGGGTTGTAGTAGTTCTCATATTTTTATAGATTTTGTTCGGCGAAGAACTTTTGTTTACTTTGAGCGTAACACTCTTCAATTCTACTCTTTAAGTCATCTCTAAATCTTTCAACCTTTTCAGTTGCAACTGGTATGTCTTTTACTTTGTCTATGGTTGTTTTAAGACCCTTTAATCTGGTTACATACTCATTTGGTTGTAACTCAATATTTTTAAAATCTTTTAACTTTAGGTCGGTTTCTATCTTTTCTAACTCTGCCATTTGATTTCTTTCATCGCCTAAACTTTCAACACATCTTTTATATACTTTTTCAAAAATATTTTCTTCTGTGTCGTCATTGATTACACATAAACCATACTTAATTTCGTATAAGTCAGTGAGTTCAGCTTTTTTTCTGTTATCTAATAAGACGGATGCTCTGACAATATCAAGTAATTTATTGGTTGTTCTGGCGGATACTAATTTCTTTTTCTTCTCACTGCCTATCTCTTTAACAAACTCAGCTATCATTTCATCATATACTTCTAAAACATCACTGTCTATTTTAACATAATTTGAGAAAATCTTATTAGTAAAATCTTTTAACTGTGCCATTGTCAAAAGTGGTTTAATGGCATATTCAGATAACTTGCCTACCTTATCTATATGCTGTTTATACATCTTTAAGCGATTTGCTTTACTTTTAAGGGGTTTGATTAATGCTTTAAACAAGAATCTATCTAAAATAGGAATAGTCTTTTCATTCTCAATTTTGTAATTAGCTGTGGCTACACAAGTATGAAGTTTGGCAGTTTCTTGTTGTCTGCCTTCTGAAAAAGTTCTTTCATTTAAGATACCTAATAGAGTTCTCAATACATCTTCTCTCCCGTCAAAAATCTCATCAACGAAAGCAAAATCTGCTTCTAAAATAGAGTTAGTTATATCTCTCTCTAAAATTCCTTTGCTTTTCCAAGTGGATATATTGTATGCACCGAATAGATGTTCGGATAAAGTGGCTTCAGACATTTGGATAGTAAATACTTTAGCTTTTCCTACTAATGAAAATGCGTGTTTGGCAAGCATTGATTTACCTGTACCAGCCTCGCCTTGCAAGAATAAGTGCTCACCCGTAAGCATAGCATACATTAACTGTTTTAATTCTTTATCTCGTTCCATTAGAAAGAGCTTTTTAGAGTTGAAATTTTTCTCAAATTTTGCACTTTCTGGCACTGTTTTAGAGGGTGTTTCGGGTTGTGGTGTTTGTGGGGCTTGTGTTTCATTTTTTGTTGGCATAATTTTGTTGGTTCATTATTAAATTAATATTAAGAGTGTAAATTGATAAGAGGATAATAGGGTTATTACAAAAAAGGCTGACTTTTCTGTGGATAACTCCGTATCTTTTTTACTTATACAAATTATAGCATACTTTTAAAAAACTGACAAGTGGATAGGTTGTGGATTATAAAATTGGGAGGTATCCTTTAGCTAATTTTTCTCGTACAAGTGTTTGTCTACGAGCTTCTGCAGAATAAAAAGAACTGAAGTTTTCTTCCATAACTCTACCTTGTTGTCCTGTTCTCCCCCATCTTCTAATTAAAGTAAAATCACTATCGTGTTCGTTATTTATAAGAGTGATTGCCCAGAATTTATCGTGCTCATTTTCTTTCAATTCAAAGTAAAAGTTTTTTTCATTTTCCATATGACCTTTAGCTTTTTGTTATATTTCTTTTAATTGTTTCTACAACCTTTAAGACTATATTATTAACATTTTCTTCGTCTATCTTCTCACCCTGTTCATTTAAGGTATTGATAGCGTATGCTTCTAATACTCCAGAAGTAACCTTTTCCCAAGTTAGTTTTGGGTCAATAAATATTTGAAAAGTAGCCCCGCCTGCTTTTGCTCCCTTTGCTACTATTGCGAAGTCTAAATCTTTATTTATTTTTGCTTGGTTAACTGCTTCAAGTAACTTGTTTATTCCTTCTTCTTTATCTATATGATGCTCTACTTCAGGAGGCGTTTCCATTGTCTTTTCCTTTTTCAATTTATAGCCTTTTCTTAATATTTCTTTCATTGCTTCTTTATCGGAGAAGTCTACTCCGCCTGCTTCTTGCATAGCATCTATATAGTCATCAATGTGCTTACTAAAATATTCTTCCAATCTGTCTATGGCAAATCGGACTATAAGAGGATTGCCCCAGATAACATTTTGAAAAGTACCTTCAATCTCTGCTCCACTAAACTTGGTTAGGTTTTCTACTGTGGTCAATACTCCGCCATAGCTTTTCTTTTGATAGACAATCTCATCTTTTTCAGTATCTTTTATAGTAATTTCATATTTTACTTGTGGCTTACCTTTTTCAACTCGGGCTAAATTTTCGATTTTATTGGTTGTTTCAAGTGTTTCTTTTGTATCTTCTTGGTTTGGTTGTTTGTACAACATAAATTTTTTGTTCTAATATTAGTTTATTAAATGTGATTTTTATTTATTTTATTAAATCTGGCAATCTAACTAAAATGTTTAGTAAGGCGAATAGAAAAAATCCTGCATACCAGCTCTTTTTCCAAACTCCAAAACAGATAGAAGAAAGAAGTAAAAATGTGTATATTAGTTCTATTTTCATAACTTTTATTTTTTAAAATTAGTTTAATTATTGCGACCTTTATTTATTACCTTCTTCATATCTTTCTTCATATCTTTTATCTTCAAGATAGTATTTCAATTGCCCGATAGTGAATAAAAAGAAATTTGAATCCCACCTTCCTCGCCATTGCCCTAATATTTTGGTTTCTTCTTTATCTTTATAGGTAGTGATTAATTCTTCGGCATTAGAGCATAGTCTAATCCCTACAGGGTCTAAAATAATAAAAGGAGTATGATGCAGGAAGGAAGACTCAATTGACCCACTTAACTCAAAATAGTTCTTTCTGTTTTCTTCTCCGTGTCTAAAAGATTCTTCTTGGACAATTAAATTTCCTCGTTTTAACTCATTTATTTTTCTTTCAAAGATTTTCTTTTCTTTTTCTAATTTCTTTTCCGTTCTTTTTATCTCTTGTTTGTGCCATTCCTGGTTTATTTCAGTGAGTTCTGCATAAATTTTATCAATTATTTCTTCTTTATCCGTAAAATATTTAAACAATTTGTCAATACTCTCTATTTTACTTTTTGAAAGTAGTTCATTTATTTTCTTTTTTGTTATCTTTTCTCTCATAAAATTTATTTGTCTTTCTTCACACTCTCAATACAAGGTGCGTGGGTAGCCCAATTATCTTTTTTATCAGCAAATATAGGGAACATTCCGATTGCTTTTTCGGGGGTTTCCAAAAACGCTCTTAAATATAATGTCATATTTCCAGCTGTCATTGTCTTGCTAAACCCAATTAGTTTATAAGGTTTGCCTTTCCAGTAATCTTGTCTACCGACTAATCCTTTTTTACTTATAAAATAAGGATAAGGCAAGGTTTTGTCAGGCTGTTCTTTAGGTTGAAGTGTAATAGTCATAATTTTGTTTTATAGTTAAATTATTTTGTACGACCTTTCTTTTGAATGTCTGCCCGATAGCATTTTCCTACTTTGGTTTCACTTTCAATAATCTGTTTGTTTTGTACCATTTCTAAGAATTGTGTTCGTACAAAAGATTCAACTTCGTCTGACAAAGCCCGAGAATTCTGGTATTTCTTTACATAAATATCTTTTATAGTACTGCTGGTAAAGGGACGATATAGATTCTTTCTTTTAGTAATCAAACTATTTAGGATTTCTTCTTGAATGATTTTTTTGTCCTTTTCTAACTTTTGTAATAACTCTTCTTTTGTATAGTTTAAGACAGCCTCATAAGTATCAGTATTGCCAAAAGACCAGCTTGTATATCTTTTTGATTTTATTTCTTGTTCAATTACGGGGATTTGGTTTACCTCTATGACACCACTAAAACTCTGTGGATGGCAGTATAAATTTTCAAATTCTCGTGTTCCTTCATAAGCACTGTTAGTGTGCTTGGGAGAAATGATTTTAAAATTTATTTTTTCTAAAAATTGTACTACATCTTTATGGAATTTATTTAACTCCTCTTCTCCAAGTCCTGCCCCCCACTTATATCCTGCGTTAATTCTGAAATAAACTTGTTTGTAAATAGTTTTGTCTTTCATATTTTTATCTTTTAATTACTTTTATTCTTTTACTTAATTCTTTTAATATCTGCAATAGTAAATGCAATCCCTTCTTCTTCTTTTATCTTACGATAAAACCTTTTAGCTTGGCTGAAAGCATCGTCTGGATTTTTTGCTTTGAATAATACTGGTTTTTCCGTTCTTCTTCCCTCATCATATGCTACTAACTTTACAAAATAATATTTTCTCATATTATTCGTCCTCCTCAATAAGTGCTTCAAGGCTACTTGATAACTCATTCATAAAGAATATATCTCTATTGTCAAGATAGGCCTTTGAGAAATCAATTTTAGAGCAAAAATGATTAAAGTCCTTCATAATTCTTTTGACTTGTTCTTTTTTATTAATTTTCATAGATTTTTTATTCAATTAGTTTATAAATTTGGTTTTTCTAATCTCCAAGTATAGGCGTGTTTGAACGCATCACTTTCTGTTGGGGTTAGATTTAATTTTTTAATGATTGAAAATGCTTGACCTTTAGATATTGTGATTTTAATGTCGTCTTTTACTAATCTAAATTCTTCGTGCCACTGTGATAGAAAATAAGATTTGTCCCAATTTTTATAAACTATTGGCAAAGCTAATACACAGACACCTGTTTTATAGAATTCTTTTATGATATTGATTTTTTTAGTCATATTTTATATTTCTAAGTTAGCGTAATCAACAGGTATTTTCCATTTTCTATCTGCATACCAATTGGCTACTAATTCGGTATAATATTTTCCTAAGATTTTAAAATTCATTATAGACATACTTGGGTCACACCATAAGACCATTTCTGTTATGTCAAACTCTTTACTATCTAATATTTTAATCTTATTAGCTTTTACTGCTACATTTCCAAGATATTTTAAACTTTCTTTTCCAAGGTATTTATAATTTCTTATATAGACTTCCTTTTCGGGAGCATCAGACGCTTGGCGGATAAAATCTTCATCAGGGTATAAATCTTCTTCATCTACCTCAACCTTTATTACCACTGCTCTATCATTTTCTTCTTCTCCAGCGTTTGACCCGTAAAAGAAAGGGTAGCAAACAGTTAAGTAAATAAAATCTTTCTGGGATAGGTACTTTCCTTTCCAATTACTTTTGTTACAAATTTCTCTGCCCTTGAACCCCTCTTCCATTATTCTTTTGGCATTATTGATTGATGTTCCGTGATATAAAATCATAATTTTTAGTCATTAAGAGTAAAGCCCCATTCAAATGCTTGTTCTAATTCCTTTTGGGCAAGGATTTCAAATGCACACTGGTCGGCTTTATCTTCATTATATGTTTGAAGTTTCCAATGGCATAACTCGTGATAAATAATATAGTCTAAAGACTTGCCTGATAAAGTCCCATTAATGAATATGGCGTTTGTATTAAAGTTGTAACACCCGTCTGCTCCACCCTCACTGCCCGCCTTACAAGGTACACGGCTATCAAACACCCCTAAGAAGCCCTCGAAGCCAAATTCTCTTATTTTGTCTTGAACTTCTTCATATTTTACGGTGGCTTTAAGGCGTAAAAGTTGGTCTTGTGCTTTATGCAATTCAGAATCAATTTGTATATATTTTGCACCAAATACAAAAACCAATAGGATAGTCAAATTGACCAGTAAATACTTTATCAGTGCTTTAAGTGTTTTTGACATAAACTTTATGCATTAGTTTTTCTTTTTATATAGCTTAGACCTTTAGCAAATTTTAGAGCAATGTCAGTCCAATCTCCCCATCTTTCTTTTTGTGCTTCACATCTTTCTATTACTTTTTGAATATACTCTTGAACCTTTCTTTCAGAGTGAAATACAAGCCAACTTCTTTTAGAAAAGGGCAAAATTTCTCCTATACTCCAACCACCGCCGAAGTGAAAGGCAGTTAAATATCCGACTTTTTGTTTATGCGTGATTACATAGTCCATAATTTTTATATTATTAGTTTATTAAAAGGAGACCAGGCGGTGCGTGTTTATCTTAAATAAATAAGAGCTGACTTTGACTTGAAGGGCATCAGCTTCTGCCCACACCGCCTTTGGGTATAGGTTTGAGAGAGACAAAGTATCAAGCTGGGTAGCCATTCTCCCTTGAGGCAGGCTCCACTTTGCTTAAAGACTCTTTCTCCTATACCTATTATCTATCTTTATGCAAAAATAGATAATAGGTATAGGCGAGATAAATCGCCTAAGTATCCTATCTAAATTCAAGACATTCTTTTTCTTCCATTATATCTTTATACAAATTCTGAAAGGCATTCTTTATGTCTTCGGGAATTTTATGTTTTGCTAATTCTTTCATTTCTTCTTTTAATACTACCAAATTTCCGTTTGTTTCTGTCCTTTTCTTTGGGTTGATTGTATATTGCCCATCACAGTCGGAATGATTGATAAGTTCGTAAAACTTGGTAACTGCTTTTTCTTCTTGAATACTTTTAGCATCATCCAATTGACAGTAAATACATTTTCCACAATGAAGACCAGAGAACCTGAATCTTTCATCTATATCAGGACACATCAATTTTTGGTTCTTGTTGCTTTCAACTGTTAAAGCCCATCTTCTTATTGCTTGTAAAGTTGAATAAGCATAAGAATAAAGATTAATATCTAATCCCATAAGTTTTCTCCTGACAAAAAAGGCGTACTTTTTTGTCGTTAGTAATAAACAAACCAGAAGACATAAGATACCTTATGCCCTCTCGGCTCACTTACTTGTCTTTTTTGTAGTATTTTACTTTATGATTTTTTAGTAATACCACCAATCCAATACTTGCCCAAGTTAGCTATTTCTTCCGGACAATTTTCTATGGCTTGGGATAAAACACATTGTAAATCTCGGGTAG
>Ga0222679_1000410_pt1 | contig 15483 bp, 29 predicted proteins | sample AntAcemetagen939_FD_179843 | JGI IMG/M metagenome (GOLD analysis project Ga0222679, IMG submission 179843) | Saline water microbial communities from Ace Lake, Antarctica - #939 | ecosystem: Environmental > Aquatic > Non-marine Saline and Alkaline > Saline | place: Antarctica: Ace Lake...
AAAAGGGTACGCTAATGGTGGAGGTGGAGGAAGCTCATTTTTTGGTTGTGCGATAGGATATGGAGGCGGTGGTCATGGTGGAGTTACTTCTGCAAACGGAAATATTGGTGGGGCTGGAGTTATTATAGTAACTGAATATTAATATGAAATATATCGTCATATCTTATTATACAAAAAATACGCCTTATGAGACTGAGGTTGAGCGCCTAATTGAGTCTCTAAAGCGGTTTAATATTGAATATGACATTATTGGTATTGATAATTTAGGTGATTGGCAAAAAAATACGATGTATAAGGCTACTTTTATTTTATCTATGATAAGAAAGTATGCTCCACGGCCTATTGTATGGCTTGATGTTGATGCTATTTTAAAAGATAAGCCGATATTTTTAGATATGATCGATGCTGATGCCGCTTTTTATTATCGTACTGATGGGGGGCGTGTTCCGAGGATCCCGGAGGATTGCGAGTTGATTTCAGCGGCGATGTATTTTGAGCCGAACGAATACACTGAAATGCTTTTAAAAATGTGGATAGAGGAGAACAAAAAAAATGAGCGTGATCTTGAACAGCACAAGTTGATGTCGAGTATGGATCATTTATGATGCCCGTTAAAAAAGATGATTATTATATGGTTGAGGGAACAAGTATGAGTGTTTCACATTATTTTATTCCGTTAAATTAAGGGAGTTTATAAATATAAAACTTTATTAGGAGAATGAAAAATGAAAGAACTAATCCAAATCACAGATAACATCAAAGCGGTTTATGCTGAGTGCATTAATCTTAAAGCAGACTTGTTTGATAAGATTGCTTTAGCGAATGTAACGGATATTAACCAAAAAGAAGAAGCTAAAAAACTAAGACGCAGAAAGCAACTTCTCGACGAGAGGGAGGCAGTTTTAGAAAAAATTGAGGATCTCTCTCAGCATCGGAAAGACTCTGATCTTCGCATGGAGCAGGGACAGGCAACGATTGATGAGTATAATAAAATGGTTGCAAGTTTTACTGGTTATGAAGATTCAAGAAAGAAAGAACTTGATGGCAGAGAAACACAGCTCGATATTCGTTTAAAGAAAATTGTAGATCGTGAGGCTGATTTAGAAAATATAATCCTTACAAATGTTAGAAAGGCAATTAAGAAATGAGATTTAGAGATAATAATTATTTCTTTCATAAAGTTGGCGGACATGAAACTATTTTTGAAGCGTCTAATCAAGATTGCACAGATGCTCAATATCAGTATTTCGGTTTTTTAAATGCTGATGGTGGATGGGTTATCCAGCGTTTTGATATACAAGGTGCTGCAATACAATACGAGTACGCTGCTGGACAGAGCGTAATTGATTATCTTATTAACTGGGATGCAACCGGAGCTTATATCGGCTCATTAACTTTTAAAAGATTCGATCAAATAAAGTTTGGATAATGAGAAAACTTTCGATTATAACAATTTGCTTATGTTTCTTTTTAATGGGTTCTGATTATGCTCTTAGGTATCCTACGAAGACGGCTATTTCTGTAATTACTCCGGCAACAGCCGTATTAACTTATGTTCCGTATACAGGTGCTAATGCTACTGTTGATTTAGGCACTTATGATTTAACAACATCAGGAACAGTAGATGCTTCTGGCCATAATATCACAGATAAATTTGTGACGGTCACGACCTTTACAGATGAAGGAATTAACGCCGCGATTGACGCTCTTGGTGCTGAAGGTGGCGAGGTATATCTTCCAGAGGGAACGTATGAAGTAAATTCAACGATCACTATTGATTATGATAATACAACTTTATCCGGCGCAGGAGCAGGAACAATTCTACAAGTTCCAAACTCAACAGGCAATCTTAATATAATTAGCATGACAAGCAAGAATGATTGTATTGTTTCAGACTTGGCTATTGATGGGAATAATGACAATAATGCTTCCGATCAAGTCGGTGTATTTATAGATGGAGGCACAGGCCATCAAGTTTTAAATAATTGGATTTACAATATTAGTGCTGATGGTGCAACATACGGCGATGGTGTTTATGTGGCCAATGTTCCAAGCGGTATGGTAATAGACGGCAATAACTTTCAAGATATAGATGATGATGCAATGGATATTAACGCTTTAGTGAATAGCGTTGTTTCTAATAATTATGGCCTTAATATTGGCGGCAATGGAATTGATACAGAAGCGGCCTTTTATCTTACAATCACAGGCAATGTATTTGATACTTGTGGTGATAACGGCATAGAATTAGAAATGGAAGATGCTGGAAGTACGTTGTATTGCGCGGTAACAGGGAACACTATCAGCAATACAATAGACTATGCGATAACGATCGGTTCGGCTTCATATAATACTGTCACAGGCAATGTTATTCAAAACGATACGGCGGGATCAGCAACAGGAATCTATTTAGGAAACGTAGGCGGAACTGATGCTGAATATAACGTCATATCAGGAAACCTTATTACAGGAATGGCAACAGGCATTGAAGAAGAATCAGGCGAAGCAGATCATAATTATATATCTGGAAATCATGTCACAGGCAATACGACAGATTATGTTATTACTGGTGCGAACACTAAAGCTTTTTATGAAGATACTGCCAATGAATTTACTTCTAACGTCGATATAGGATTATTAGCACAGCAAGAAACTCGATACTATGATGCAGATTCAAGCCATTATGTAGGATTGAAAGCTCCGGCAACAGTTGCTTCGAGCATAGTGTTTACTACACCTGATGCTGATGGCAATGCTAACGAATCATTAATAACAGATGGTTCTCTCGGTCTTGGATGGTTAGCTACATATTATCCAGGCGGAACTGATGTTGCAATCACAGACGGAGGCACAGGCGAAAGCACAGCAGGAGCAGGGTTTAACGCGCTTTCTCCTTTGACAACGAAGGGTGATCTGATCTCTTGGACAACAGGGGGTGTAAGGGTTAGCGTTGGCGCGAATGATGAAATTATTGTTGCAGACTCCACGCAATCGGTTGGATGGGCATGGGAAGCTCATACTGCACCGGCGCACGATTTTGATTCTGCTTCGCATGGCAATGTTAATGCTATGACAGAAGCAAAAGGCGATATGCTTGTTTGGGACGGAACGAATAATTATTGGGTTGATTTAGATGTTGGAACAAACGCTTATGTTCTAACAGCAAATTCAGCAGTTGCAGATATTGGGATTGAATGGGCAACGCCGGGAGCGCCAACAGGCCACACTTTAGATAGTGCTTCGCATAGCGACACAAATTCATTAACAGAGTCCAAAGGAATGTCTTGGTGGTGGGATTCCGTAGCAGAGCAATGGGACGCTTTAGATGCTTGCGCAAATGATGAAGGCATAGTATATGATGATTCCGTTGATATTGGGGTTAAATGCGCATCGCTTGGTGGCGGATCAAGCGAATGGACAGACGCAGGTGCTTATCTTCATCCTGCTGATGGTAATGAATATGTTGCAGCATCAAATACAGGCACACGCAATTACGCAGATGGCGACGGAGATATGTATGTTGAGAATGATCTTGAAGTAGACGGAAGTGTTTATCTAGGTACGATCAAAGGATTAAAATTAAACGTCGTTGAAAAGACTGCCGCATATACGCTTACACAGATTGATGATGTTGTGATAGTCAGCACAGCGGGGGGAGCAGTTACGCTTACGCTTCCAGCCGTTGCAAGTTCAACAGGTAAAGTATTTTATATTAAAGTTAAGACTCTTGGAGCAGGATTATATTTAACAATAGACGGTAATGCGTCTGAAACAATAGACGACGTAACTACGCTCGTACTAGATGAACAATATGATTCAGTCATGATAGTTTGTGATGGATCTGAATGGTGGGAGATTTACTAATGGGAAGAAATACACATTTAGTACCGACAGGTGGGATGATAGATTGGACAACAACAACAGCACCGACAGGGTGGTTACTTTGTAATGGCGCGGCAGTATCAAGATCAACATACGCAACTTTGTTTGCTGTTATAGGAACGACATACGGCGTAGGAAACGGATCAACGACGTTTAATGTTCCGAATACTGTTGGTAAATTTATTAGAGGTTCAGCGACAATAGTTTTAAGCGCAGGCGCAGATGATCATGTTCATGCAATGCCACACACTCACGCTGTTAATGGAAATGTAAATTCTACATCTTTAGGTGAACGTTTTTCAGATGCAGAGGATGGTAGAGATTTTTTTGTAATTGATTTTGGAACCCAACCATCAAGTCGTTCTCATGCCCATAGTATTAGCGTAACATCACAGGGGACAAATACGGCAGATACAGCATCGGAATCTAATATACCTGTATATATAGGAGTGCCTAAAATAATAAAGATATGACAAGTTTCGTATTGGGTGCAGCTCCGACAAGGCTGATAATTCCTAAATTTGACAAGTTGATATGTATTGCGGCAGCAATAGCAGACGCGCCTAGAGTTCCAGACGTTACGATCATTGAAACTCATGTGTTATGGCAACAAGGAAGATGTGATAAGATACGAGGACACAAGACGAAGAAGTTAATAGTGGTGAACGGTGGGTACAGGGAAGTCCCACCAAACAGATTTGAAGATATTATTGAGTGGGAAGAACGAGAAGAAATTCTTTCCTATTATCGTGACAGCGTGGTTGAACAAATTATGGGCAGATGGATGGGATGCACTTGTGGAGTGTATGCGATCTGTAGAGAGTTGTTAGAGGGAAATAATGTTATATCAAATAGAATCTCATTCACTAGGAGAATGGATCACAAAGCACTTAAAATTTTAAAGGAGAAATACAAATGGCGATCATAAGATTAGTAACAGAGATTGATACAGAGAAATATCCAAAGGCTATAGCCCATTATCTTTTATCTCATCCTGTGCCTCCTTTGTGGACTGAGGGTGCTGAAAAGTGGATGGAGGAGAAACAAATGGATTATGCAGTTTGGATGATGAATCAAGGAGAAGGGTTAGAAAAAAATAATGCTGAAGCAGTTACTAGAGGGGATAGCAGAAGATGAGAAAGAATATAATTGCAACACTAATGGTTTTGGTTTCACTCTTTAGAAAACAGACATTATTCTGACTAAGGACTGCATGAATAGTAAAGATATAGATAAAATAAAACAACTTAAAATTAATGCAGTAATAGCCATAATGACAGGGTATTTTACTCCTGCGATTAAACATCTAAAAGAAATACTCAAACTAAAGGAGATCAACAATGCCGAACAGCAACGGAAGAAATAAATGGATATTATGGTTAGTAGGAGTATTAGTAACACTTGTACTGTTTATAACTCTGCCTACTATGGCAGGGGCTATTATTACTAATGATAGACGTAATACCATTGAGCATAAGGACATCAGAGCAGAAATTTCTAATTTTCGTGTTGAGCAGATGAGACAGGGAACAATACTAGAAAGGATAGAGAGAAAACTATGAGACAGAAGATTGCCGGACTTCTTTTAGCGTTGATATTTACGTTAAAATACAAATCGTTCTTTTAGAGGAAAATATGAAAATTAAGATCCGCTGCCATCATTGCGGAAAAACAAGTGAGGTTGAGGATATGGGAAGTTTTAGATGTGAACATTGCGGAAATTTTTATGTTAGTGCGAGTGAGTATATAAGACAACAAATAGAAGGAGGTAAGTCATGTTAAAAGGATACAAGACATATTTAATAATGGCAGTAGGGGTTTTAGTCAATGGCGCGTTTGCTATGGGTTATATTCCTGCTGAATGGATTGGATTAGTTAATTCAATTCTAGGATTCTTAGGTTTAGGTGCTTTACGCGCCGGAGTAGCTAAGTAATGAAAAAATGGTGGTTAATACTCGTCGCGCTTTGGAAAATAGCAGTATGGAAAGTAGAAAAAGATGCTGTTATTAAGAAGAAGCGCGATGATCTAAGGAAAGAGGTTTCAAATGCGATTAAAACTGGCGATACTCGCTCTTTGCATCGTACTATGTCAGGGTTGTAGTACGGCTGTTAAGGTGATCAACTTTAATGAGTCGGAGTTCTACGAAACAGAAAAGGATGGCGTTAAGTTCCATTGCATGAGCGATTTTTATATTCAGAAAGTTTTAGAAGCTAAGATTAAAAAAGTGTCACCGTAGCATTGACTATCACACCTGCACACATGATCAAACCGAAATAACATTCACTCAATACATCTTTTCGTACTTTCAAAATGGAGAAAATCCCACCTTCTCCCCAAAAGATTTGTTTCCAACCATCCACGTCTTTATCAATCCAAACTTTGCCTAATGCGCCTAATAATGCGAAAACAAATGCCGTAGCGAGGTTCTCAGACGAAAAACTTTCAATAAGGATAGAACATTGTATTAATAATGCACCAACAAGAAAGTTATACCAATATTCTTTGCTTGTCCAAAAATTGATCCATCCGAAGTACGACCAACAACCCCACGCGATCATGGCTAGACTAATAAGGCTTTGGGTTAAACTCATATTTGAATGGATTAACAGAATTGCAAATAGAATGAATGTACAACCGATTCTACGCCAGAGTTTACTGTATCCGGCCGCGCCACCCATGCGCCAGAATGTTGCTGATAGGGCGCAAGCTACTGCGTATAGTATTATCATTTTTTCTCCTTATACCATGTAAAATTTTTTAATGAAGTTTGCATACATAAGTCACATTTAATTCCGTAATTTTTACAGCTTTTAGCAAAGTGAGGCATACAATGATTGATCGGGCTTTTATCTGTACGCTTTCCTGCGCCAACTGTAAATTTTTTCTGTTGGAATTGGGTCATGTTAATGTCAGTATATCCTCAATCCTAAGTTTAATTTTTCCATTACATTCAACAATTTTATTTATTAATTCCATTCTATCTTTTATCGCTATATTTGCTTTTTCTTCCTGTCCGTAAATATCACATTTACGCGCATCTTCAAATATTTTTACAGTTTCAGGTATTTTGCAAAGCGCAATAAAACAACTTGACAAGTTAAACATAGCCTTAAAATTATTTGGCCTTAGCATAAGCGCTTGAGAGAAATCTCCAACCGCCGCTTTAAAATTACCGCGAGCAAAGTTTAAGCATCCCATATTTATCCAGCTATAATATAATTTTGGCTGATTGTATATTTGATAAAAAAAATGCCAATATACATTTTTAAACTGCTTGATTGAGGGTGCTAGCCTTGCTAAATACCATGCTATCAACGCACCGATAAGAAAAGGGTAATGAATTATAACGCTTGACAGAGCGATCATAAGCCCGACATTAGGTAAGTAGAAATACCTATTTGCGACATACTGTTGACCTGTTGATATGAAATTACACCACATAGCGATCGTTACAGTTGCCCAGAAAAGACCTAGTGTGAAAACGCTAAATGGATTAGTGATAAGAGAATAAATAAGAAGTCCGGCGAAAAATAATCCTATAAAAAAATAACCGTCAATTCTGCGACCTTCTTTTATTCCTTTTTCTGTATCTAAAAATTCCTCCATATATGAATGATAGAATGTATATGATATGCCGAAGATACAATTTATAAAATAATATCCGTAAAATTTAAACGCGATAATCAGTTTATAGGGGCTTATTTTTAACGCAACGTCATTTCCTTCAAACCCTTTTAACTTCATATTTTTTTCTTTATTGAATATCCATTTTGAGTACATACCTACGGTATAAATTACAAGTATAGCGGCTATGTTAAACATATTCGGTTTAAGTAAAAATAACAATGGTGCGAATATTCCCGATACACATATAACACCTGGCACAATAAATATTAATAAAGCCAATATTGGAAAATGAAATGCTAGTAGTACCCATATTGTCGTTAAGGTATATCCTTTTGCACTTAACCATATTGACATTTCGGTATGACATGGGTGTATCAGAAAAAGAATTGATGCTAAAAGTGATATGTTATTATGACCGAATACAAAAAATATCAATGTGCTTGTGATTATGTGAAGCACTATTGGTATTATATGTTGCATAGCAGCCTCATCTTCCCAGTATGCTTTACCGCTTAACATCATCATAAACTTTTTCAGTTTATTATATGGTTTTTCAATTTGAGCATTTTGGGTTTGTAATATAACTGCCAGATCGTCGCATACGTAATGGTATTTTAGGGGGTTCATTTTCTCAATCCTACCTTTATCTTTCTCAATAAATATTTTATGTCGTCGAGGTCTTTAATATCTCGTAACTGATTAAACCAAAACTCCGGAGAGTATGCTACGTCGTATATCAGAGGGATGTATTTTTTGTGTTTAAAATTTGGTAGCATACTAGGAACAGTATAAAAAGACGCCTGCGCCGTCTTAGCGTAACCTTTTTTAAGCAGCCAATGAACGAGGTCTAATGTATTTTCTGCGTTTTCATCATCTTCCCAAGGGTATCCGAACATCGCACAAATATGTGGCTCAAGCCCTGCGTCTGATGCTTGCTTTATATATTTTTTAATATCAGGGCGAGTTATACCTTTATTTATTTTATTCAAAGTATATGAGTTTGCACTTTCAATTCCGAATAATAACATACGAAAACCCGCCTCTTTCATAGCGCCATAATCTATATTTGCTACACGCATATTACACCCTAACGGAGTTTTATTTCCTTTCATTCTTTGACAGAATTTATCTAACCATACTCCGGCAGGAAACGTGCCGGAATCGTCGAATATTTCTTTAAATCCTAGACGCTTGCACTCCTCGATTTCTTCTATCACAGAATCAATGGTGCGTACACAATATTTTTTATCTTTCTCTACGCAAAACTCACACTTCCCCCACCAACACCCATCTGCGACTTGCATATGAGTGCCGGGTAAATATTTATAGTTTCCGCTTGTGTAGGATTTAGCATTAGTAAACACGCGGTCGGGTTTGGGGAGTGAGAGGAATGGGAGGTTTTCGGGTTCTGATATTATCCTATCTGTTTGTTTTTTACATTTTTCACACCACCAAAACTTCTTTTGATCTATATCTGTTAAAAGATGCCAATCATGCTGACAAGAAATTTTTACTCCCCAATGCACGTCATGCCCTTGCTGCCTATACCACTCCGCCTCCATCGCCATTCTTACCGGATATATATTCGCCGGTTTCTCTTGTTGGCGTTGTTGGCTATACTCATCTGGTAGATATAATATTCTCATAGTTTTTCCCCCACCCAAATTACCTCACGCGCGCCGCCCACGTAAACCCACCACCAATTTTCAAACATTCTAGGCGATAACGCAATGAGTGTATTGATAATAAAATTAGCTACTGATATAAACGGCAATAACCATGCTGGCACATTATCCCCCGACTTTTCATACCACCAACTCAACTTCTGATGAATAGTCCTAAACACCGGATTCTTATACATATACCAAGGCTTACAGAGATAATCGTTAAACGTATTATATGAGTATGTCCGATAATGCCCGAGGCAACCTATTGACGTGACGCATGATGAGTGAGGGCCAGTGATCTGTAGAAGTCCATGAGGTTTGAGTATTCTAATACATTCATCAATAAATGCTTTCTGGTCAGAAAAATGCTCAAGGATATGAGAGGCGTATATAATGTCAATGCTGTTATCTTCCCAAGGCCATACGAGGTTTGACAGATCAACGACCCTATTAACAGACGGATTCCACATAATATCAACATTTATAGTGTCCGGCATTATTTTGTTTCCACAGCCGAGGTTGAGGACTTTCACTATATCCTCCCCATTAAAAAGTATCTTCCAAAAACATCCTTATAAAATTTAGTCGCTGGTCTTAATATAAATTTAGGAACGACTAAAGCAATGATAACGAAAAATAAATACTTAGGTTTCAAAAAATTTAAAGGCCGCATTTTAAAATGTAATTTTACCTCTTTCCATAATCGGATATATTTAGCCCAGTTTTTAAGCTGAATGTATCCTATTGGATTATCAAATAAAAAGTCCTGTTCTCCTGCTACCCATAGCCAACTCATTGTCGGAGAGTTTCTATATGCACGAAGGGTAGAAGCTCCATTATACCCCAGTCTTACAGCGATTAAATCCTCTGGTATGATCTTATATTCCCATCCGGCGTCCAGTACATTTCTAACCATACACGCCGCTTCAATGAAAGCCCTGTAACGAACTCGACCACACATAGCGGATGTTCTAAATGCCAGACCGGAAGGGTTGTTTGCAAGGCAGTATATGTTATCTGATCTATGCGCCCGTACTGCGCCTTTTTTACCATCAAGAAATTGATAATAGTATCTGCTTACATGACCGATTTTAGGATTGTCAAACTCTTTTACAATTCTTCCGACAGCGTCATTTGATGCGAATATATCATCATCGCATAACCAGATAAAAATTTCTCCTTTAGCTAGATTGTATCTATTCATATTGCCGGCAATATTCAAATCATTTTTATTTTCTTTTAATCTTATGCGCTTATCTTTTCTTGCAAATTTATTGCAAATTCTACGTGTTCTGTCAGTTGAACCATTCTCTAATATTAGAATTTCTAAGTTGCGATATTTTTGTGTCTTGCAACTCATTATCGCTTCTCTTATAGTAGACTCTGAGTTGTGTGCTAGGATTGCGATTGTTACCAAGGATGCCTCCTTCCTATTGCTCTGCATTTAACTGAACAATATTGACCTACTCCTTTTATCTTCACATGAGCAGGATATATTTCAAACTCTTTATCACAAACTTTACATATCCTCTTAACCATTTTTACTTTTGGTCTACCTAGTTGTGGCATAGATTATTCCCCTCACAAAAACAAGTAACAAAACAGCAACCGCATAATGCGGTTTTCTAATAAACTCACGCCATTTGCCATCTTCTAAAAATACACCGAAACAACGCCATTTCCAATCTAACACCTTATCTTTGGGATGTTTGAATTTAAACAATCTCATACTTTTAGAATAATAAGCCTTCTTTTTAAGATACTGCCATAGATCCATCTTATCATAATGATAAAAACAATGCTCTGTTGTCGCGCGGCGGCAGCTTACTCGTCTATCCCAGTCGCTATCCTCTGGCCCGTTCATATTTTCATCAAATAACGGACAGGGATTTAAAACAAATCTCACGCAGTCAACAGGAGTGGCTGTATAGAATTGACGCTCCCAGTTGCGGATTTTACCGAATAGCCCGGGTGTTATGATTTTTTCCGGTATGTATAATGCTTCAAATCCCATCATCATTAAATCAACACACTCAGAGATTAACCGCGGATTAGGGTATTGGTCAGCGTCAAGGATCATAATATACTTGCCGTTTGCCTTCTTTATGCCATTGTTGCGTTGTGAGCTTCGTTCACGATTTTGATCTACAACTATAATTTCAATATTCTTGTAAGTTCCGACAAGAACAAACTTTAATAACTTTTCCATGTTTTCATCGTGTCTTGGAACGATAACGCTAACCATACCTTTAGAGTTTCTTTCAGTGTATTCCATATTTGAACAAACCTCACTTTCTTATCAATATTTACTTTGATTAGAACTGATTTAATTTTCAATCCTTCATTATGCGCGTTAGCTAACATTTCAATATCAAATGCAAATCCATCTGTGTTAAATTCTGATAGCGCGTGCCATTTCCATAATTTAAGTCCGGTTTGTGTGTCGTTTACATTAAGGCCGAATAGAATTTTAATCAGCAGCCTGTATCCTATGCTGATAATTTTTCTTTGCAATGGAAGGTTGGATAAGTCTTTCTCAGCTACAACAACGTCATAATTCTCAATGTGATCCATCAACGTATCTATATAGAGAGGGCTAATGTCAAAATCTCCGTCAATGATCGCAACGATCTCTTTTCTCTTATGATAACGGAGTATCTGACGAATAGCCCATCCTTTACCGTTGCCGTTTACGTCATGCGCTATGACAACTTCTGACTTGAACATATGCTGACAGGCGATTAAAAGCATACGAGCAGATGGCTCGTTTTTGCTTGGGATTATTATTAGGTCGGGGTTTTTCATATATCCTTTAAAACCTCAGCAGGACACGGCCAACATGGAAGCCGTGGGAATCGCGGGCTAGACGACCTACTGAGGAGAGCCATATATTTGTTTTTCCATAAATTCAATACTGTCTTTAAATGATCTTGCTTTCCGGCATAATATTTGGTATCTGTGCTTATACGCATTTCTAACACGCAAACCTTCTTCATCCATACATAATGCCTGAGCTTCTTTTATCTTCTCAATTTCTATTTTCATAGTTTCTATTGCTGTCATAACCCTTCTCCTTTGTTAGTTCTCCAACGCCCTAGTTCCTAAAAGTTCTTTAGCCTCTTCAACTTCTTTCTCTGTTAAAAAAAACTCATGTCCACCAATGTCCCATGCCTGAACATCTGTTACATCTTCAACGAATATGTGCAAATGTCCGTAACGATAGTCTGTGTTTTCTCCCCAAGACTTATCAACGCTCATCATAACGTAGCCTTCGACAGAGACTTCATCCTCTATGCCATTTCTATTGATTGTCATTTGTTCGATATTGATTACTTTGTTCATCAGCCCTGTCCTTTGTTATTGGTTGTGTGCTTCTTTGATAATATTATTAATAGCTGCTAGTATGAAATATCTTCCTTTTATTTGTAATTTTTCACAAGATTTAATATATCGTTTTTTCAATGATGTCGGAATACTTATAGATATTGTAGAATATCTTTTTTTTATTTTTCTTTTCGATCTTTTTTTCCCAAGATGCGCCCTTCTATAAATCTACAATTTTCAAATACATAATTTTCATCCGGATTAATTCTATCTATTGATGGACATTTCATCCTACACGCTCTATCTCTTATCCAAATTCTTTTCAATTCTTTTTTTGTCATTTTTAATTTTATTCCTTTTCCGCCATAATTATGATAGGATCTACTTTTCTTGCTTTCACATCTGTGTTTCATGCCAAGATATATTGCACAAATTTTTTGATCTAGTGCAGTACTCATTTTATTTTCCTTTCAATCATTGCTTTTGCCATGTCACTCATTCTTGAATGACCACGAAGCCATCTGTTTAATGTCCAACGATTCACGCCGAGAACAAGCGCCGCATCTTTTTGTGTTAATCCTGATTTTTTAATAAATTTTTTTAATTCGTTAATCATTGTTTTCTCCAGTTGATTTAAGTATAAATAAATAGTTGACGTTTGTCAACAGATTATTTAACTATTTTTATCGCTTCTTTAACCGATCTGACTACTCTATATATAACGCCGTTTTTACGGCAAATCTCCTCAAATACCTTTTGTTGTATGGATTGCTTTCCTTTGGCTGTTTTTATCTCTAAAAACACTACCCTACCTTCTCCTATTACTATAAGATCAGCGATTCCGGCTTCGTTCATTCCTATATTATAGTCGTAGCAACCTGCGTGTGATGGTGTTTTATACACATAATACCCAAGCATTTTAAGATTTAGGATTATCGTCTTTTCAAGCTTCTTTTCTATCATTTTGTTCTTTGCCATACTTAATCCATCCTTTATATATCTTTTGCTTGTCTTTCTTCTTGATACGGAGTTCGATGCCTTTTTTGCTCATAATTTTATTATATAATGTAATTGATTTTTGTCAATTATTTTTCTTGACTTTTCTTACAGTGGTTGTATAATCTTATCAAGTCAAACAAAGAGCCTTGGCGGGCTAAACAAACAACAACCAAACAGGAGGTATCACATGGCGTTAAAAGCCAAACAACCAGAAGCAGTAAAACCATCCAAACCAAAATTTTTAATTAGCGGTGAGTCAGGCGTAGGCAAAACTTTTTTTGCATTAAGTTTTCCTAAACCGTATCTCATCGACGTGGAGGGTGGTGCAACACGAAAGCAGTATCAGGATAAGTTAAAAAAAGTAGGTGGTGCTTATTTTGGAAAAGAAGAAGGATCACAGGACTTTGCTTCTGTAAACGAAGAAGTAAAGCAGTTAGTAACACAGAAGCATGAGTACAAAACTCTTATCATTGACAGTTTTAGCTATCTCTATATGTTAGAGGCTGCAATCGCTGAACAAGACGTTGGAAGTGCTTTTGGTGCTGATAAGAGAGAAGCGCAGAAGCCGACAAAGCAGTTGATCCGTTGGCTTGAAAAACTTGATATGACAGTTATTCTTATTTGTCATAGCAAGGGCAAGTGGGTTAGAAAAGGAAAAGAAATCTATCAAGATGGCAACACCTTTGATGGATGGGATAAACTCGAATACCTTTTAGATTTATGGGTTGAAATCCAAAATGGACGAAAAACCTTTCTTATTAGGAAAAGTAGGATTGATTCATTGCCACAAAATGATTCAATGCCATTATCTTATGGTAATTTCGCTGATGTATATGGTGCTGATGTTATTGAAGCACCGGCAGTGCCGGCTGATCTTGCTACAAAAGAACAGATTGCAAAGATCAACAAGCTAAATGAGCTTCTTAATACAGAGGAAGCGCAGATTGCTAAATGGTTTAAAAAGGTTGATGTAGATTCATGGGAAGAAATGACTGTCAAGCAGATTGATGGTTTAATCGAATTATTAACGAAGAAGATTGAGGAGGTAAAGTAAATGGTAAAACGTACCGCGTCAGCTAAAGATGAAGAACCAGAGCAAATGGCTTTTGAAATGCCGTCAGAAAAAGAGCATCTATTTCAAGTGGCAGATATTTTTGATAAAAATAACTCTCCTGAAAAATTGGTGCTTGATGAGCTTACTGTTTGCGCGAAGTTAGAGGTAGTAGGTGGCGAAGAGGACGGTCGGACTATGCTTAATCGTATGGTGCTTGACGATGGATGGAAAGGCTTTTTTGCTACTAGGCTTTTTTTAAAGGCAATCGGCGAGCCGTACAAAGGAGACAACTTTGATATTGATACCGACAGATGGCAAGGTTGTCAGTTTTATGCTACTGTTGAGCATGATGGTAAGTATGCGAATATCAAAGAGTATAACTTTGAAAAGGTTGTTGAGAATGAGAAGCCATCCGATAAGCAAGTTAAGGATAATAGAGTAAATCCTGATGAGCCGATCGCATGGGATGACGACAAGTAACCCCCACACCCCTCCTGCTGAAAGGTGGGAGGGGTTAAACGAAAGGAATTAAAATGAGTAGAACATTAGAAATTAGCGAAGAAACGTATATTAAAATTAAAGACCAGCTAGGTGAAGAGTCTTTTAAAGAGATTCAAAATTTATCTGATATGGTTGGAGAAAAATTTTATTTTCGTACAGTAACATATCATTTAACAGGAAGAGTTAAAAAAGTTATTGGTCATATCCTTGAGCTTGAAAATGCTGCTTGGATTGCTGATTCAGGTCGTTTTATGAACGCAATTAAAGAAGGGAAATTAAATGAGGTTGAACCTGTTGGCAGAGCATATATTAATATTGATTCTGTAACAGATTTTTTCCCGTGGAAGCATTCCTTGCCAGAAAAGCAGGTGTAATATGATGATTTCAGGTTATCAATTATGGTCGTGGTCGTGGTCGGGGTCGTGGTC
>Ga0222679_1000413_pt1 | contig 15412 bp, 17 predicted proteins | sample AntAcemetagen939_FD_179843 | JGI IMG/M metagenome (GOLD analysis project Ga0222679, IMG submission 179843) | Saline water microbial communities from Ace Lake, Antarctica - #939 | ecosystem: Environmental > Aquatic > Non-marine Saline and Alkaline > Saline | place: Antarctica: Ace Lake...
AAAAAAAATAATCTTATGCCTGAATAGTTTATATAGAATAGTTTTATATCATGTGCTATATGAGTGATAATTGTGACCAAGAGTTTCTTAGGTTGTGTGTCATAGGAGATGAAGAGGCTTGGATCTGCCTGGTTAAAAAGTTTTCAGGACTAGTACGCAGGGCGATCAGATACAAGATTTTCAAGTTTTTTTTTAACACCAACCAAGGCGACATCGATGAGATATTCCAACAGACATTTGCGCATATTTGGTGCAACAATGTTCTTAGCAAGATAACAAATCCCCGCTCAATTCCGGCTTATCTTACTATAGTAGCGCAAAATGTCGCTGCTGATTTTATTAGAAATAAAAAGAAGCATAATCGTTTCCGTAAAAACAGCGTAGATCATCAAAATGCCAGTATATCGGTAGATACCTCGCGTGCGGAAATAGACAATAGGCAGCTTAATGACGCGATTCTGGAACTTGCTAAAAATTTCACGTTAAAAGAAGAGCGCATTATTACGCTCGACCTATTGTATGATATGAAGCATCGTGAAATCGCGCGTATTATGGATATGCCGGTCAACTCAGTATCTACGATTATCTTCCGCATAAAAAAAACGCTAAAAGAGAAATTGAAGGAGAGAGGGTATAGTGTCTGATCACAGCCTAGATTTTTCATTAAAAACAGCATTGCGTTCGGGTGGCAAGGGTAGTCCTCGTGCATCGCTTGATACTTGCCCCTTAGATGGTACGCTTGCTGATTATGTAAGTGAGACGTCTTCTACAGCAGCTGAAAAAGATGCTGTCGCCGCTCACGTCGCAAAATGTGATAAATGTTTTGAAAAGGTGGCATTATGTGTTGCCGCTCTATCTAAACCCAGCACAAGTAAAGAGAGCGATACTAGAAAGGGTCTCTTAAGAAAGGCGTTATCGATGCCAAAAAAATATCCTAGGATTCAGGCAAAAGACAGCTATATGAAACGTAATAAATATATATTTATTTCAGGCGTTTTTTTTCTACTCTCTTTCGTGTTTAAATTATTTTTTATACAATTTTTAGCCGCAGCTTTGATTTTCGGACTAAAATGGATTATGGATGCAGGCAGCACAAAAGCGCTTATTATGATATATGAAACATGGAAGAGTAATAAAAATACAGAGGATGATATCGATGATAAAGACACTATTAACCATAGGCGTTTATAGCGATGAAAACAGACATAATTAAGATATTAAAATGCCCGATTTGCGGTGGCAGGCCTTTTAAAATAGATTCTGTGACAGGGGCGTATAATGAGTATAGGGAAGGTGCTATCCTTTGTGATACTTGCAACTATTCTTTTTCGCTTGATCAAGGCGTAGTTGATTTTTTGGCGGAACCGTCCCAGGAGATAGTTAAGGAGCGCAAGGCTAGTTCTGACGAGGCCCGCATTCGAACAAAGGAGGGCGATGAGTTTTTTATAAATCCAGAGACGATAGAGCGGTTTAGTTACCTTTTTATGTCGTTACCAAGAGGAGACGGAAGTTACTTTTTTAAACAAGGGGGCTCATTTCAGAATTTCGCTGAAGGCTCACATCGTTTTTACGATCTAGTCGATACCTGGGGCATAGAGCCAGGAATGAAGGTCTTAGAATTAGGCGCTGCTTTTTGCTGGGCATCACGCGAATTTGTTAAAAAGGGATGTGATGTTGTCGCAGTTGATATTATTGATTATTTAAAGGTGGCGGATCTTTATTTAAGGGATGGCCTATATTTCGAGAGGATTTACGCGGATATGGATAAACTCCCTTTTGAGAATGATTCTTTTGATATAATTTTTGCCGCAGCCACTATTCATCATAGCTCTGATTTGGATAAGACATTTAAAGAACTTAATCGTGTTCTAAAAAAAGGCGGAAAAATAATACTAATTAATGAGTGCTTTGTAGGGGTTTTTGAAAAGCCTCAACAGCACCCGGATGATTTTGGATATAACGATCACTATTACCCTGTATGGAAGTGGCAAGAGGCTATCAAGAATAACGGGTTTAGCAGGGCCAGGGTTATTTTTCTATCTTTTTTAAAGGATTATGTAGCACGCAAAGAGGCGAGAGGAGCTAAATCCGGTTTTAAGCTAAAATTGGCGAAAGCTATAATAAGAGTTCCTGTTGTTGATAAGCTATTTTCGTTTCTGATGATTCCCCACCGTATATTGTTTCGCCCTAAGAGTGTTTTAATCGAAGCGACAAAATAAGCAAAAACCGAAACTAAAATTCGAACCGATAAAATTCGAAACAGTTTCCATCTTAATCGGGACACTGTTTCATTTTCAATAAGGACAGTGCCTATATCAGTAAATAAACTTATCTACTACTCTAATTGTATCACTTTTTCCCAAGTTTCTTTCAGCATAGCTGCAGAATCGATAGTCGATAGGTGCTCTGACTAAGTTAGCCCTAACAGGATTCTCTTCAATATATGCTGCACAATTTAGTAAGTATCTATCCTTGTTTATTATTTTTGCTTTGAATCTTCCTTGCCAAAGATGTCCAACGATTTTGTATGTTTTATTAAAATAAGCTGTATAGGAGCGCTGTAGACATTGCATAAGTTTGGGTAAGTTATCAGGTATAATGATTTCACCTAATAAATGTATGTGGTTTGGCATTAGGCAATAACCGTACAATAGGAAGGGGTATCTTTTTTTATAGCGACGTAATTGTTCTAAGTAGAATTCAAAATCACTTGCTTTCTTAAAAATTCTTTTCTTTCTGTTGCCACGAACATAGATATGGTAACAGCAATGCTCAAGAAGTAATCGCGTCTTTGCCATTTTTCCCCCTATTTTTTATTATGACCACTGTCCTTCTTAACTTTAAAACAGTGTTCTGAACGATTTGGAAACTGTTTCGTTTTTGTGGCTAGAGCCAGGCCTTTGTGTCGAGACAACGATAGCTTATGGCCTCAGAAATCTGTTCAACCCCGATTAGCATTTTTTTATCAAGATCCGCTATTGTTCTCGATACCCGTAGAATCTTATCGTATGCACGAGCACTAATGAATAATTCAGACATAGCTACTCGTAAAAGTTCGGACGCTTCTTTAGAAACTTGGCAATGCCTTCCTATGTCTCGATGCGGTAGCTTTGCGTTAAAATTGTAATTATTATTTTTGTAGCGTTCAGCCTGTAAAGACCTCGCCTCATTCGCACGCTTCTTTATGTTTACTGAAGTTTTTTCACTTGTTTTCTCGATCATCTGCTCGTATTTAATAGGCTGAATTTCTATATGCATATCTATTCGGTCTAATAGGGGTCCTGATATTTTTGATAAATACCTTTGGATCTGCCCCGGCGAACAAGTGCAGACTTTTTTGGGGTGGGTGAGAAATCCGCACGGGCATGGGTTCATGGCAGCCACAAGCATAAAGCGACATGGGTAGCTTAAAGACGCGTTCGCCCTTGATATCCTTATTAGATCGTCTTCAAGGGGTTGACGCAGCGCCTCAAGGACATTTCGCTTAAATTCAGGAAGTTCATCTAGGAAGAGTATGCCATTATGGGCAAGGCTAACCTCACCCGGACGTATGTGATGTGAACCGCCGCCTAGCATGCCAGCATCGGAGACAGAGTGATGCAGGGCCCTGAAAGGAGGCATGGATATTAATTCTTTATCTGATAAACAGCCACAGATGCTATATATCTTGCTCGTTTCTATGGATTCTTCTTTATTGAGCTCACCTATTATTGTTGGTAGTCGTTGAGCTAACATGGTTTTTCCTGCCCCAGGCGAGCCTATAAGTAAAACATTGTGTCCGCCTGCTACAGCTATCTCCATGGCTCTTTTAGCGTTATAATTACCCTTTATGTCAGAATAATCTTGGTCATTAATGGTAGGGGAAGAAGCAGCCTTGTTTTTATGTGGTACATCATGAGCAGGGCGGATTCCGCTTGTGAGGTATCCTATTACCTCTGAGAGAGAAGAGGCCGCGATGGAGAGAATGCCTTTTACCGCGGATGCCTCACATATATTCTGTACAGGTATGATAAGCTCAATATCTTTATGCTTTTTTAAGTCGTCAGCAACACAGAGAATGCCTTTTACCGGCCTCAAGCTGCCGTCGAGTGATAGCTCACCGCAGAATACCTTATTATCAAGAGATTCTTTATCTATTATGTCTAAGGCAGCAAGTATTGTAACAGCGATAGCAAGATCATGCATTGCACCTTCTTTGCGTAAGTGTGCAGGCGCAAGATTGACAGTAATACGTAGGCTCGGCAGCTTAAATCCTGAGTTTTTGAGCGCTGCTATTACTCTTTCCGCGGATTCACGGCAAGCGGTATCCGGCAGGCCAACTATAGTAAAGGCTTTAATACCGGAGGCGATATCGATCTCTACGTCAACTGCACGCGAAGTTACTCCAAAAATGGTTCTCGATCTACTCTTGGCAAGCATATCTATATACCCCTTTTTCGTTAAAAAGCGTCTTTTATATATCTAATTTTAGTATTATTTTCCGCGTTAAAAACAACTGTGATAATATCAAACCTGATAAAAGCATCTTGCATATCGTGAGAATTCAGCCATATTTGCGACAATATCCTTAATCTCCTGATTTTTAATGGTGTAAAAGAATCTAGAGGGTCATGGAAGGAGTAGTTGGTCGTGCTTCGTACTTCTACAATAGCTATATATTTATCGTCTTTAGCTACAATATCTATTTCTCCGGTCTTGCATCTGAAATTTCTTTCAATAACCTTAAGACCTTTGTTTGTTAGCAGCCTGCAAGCAAGCGATTCAGCTTTGTTGCCTATTTTTTTTCTATCCAATGATATTTCCCTCCTGAGGGGGCAGTAAGGCATGTAGCAGTCTTACTGCCCCGTAATGTAGCGTTAGTTATCAAATGCAGAGAGTACAAGGTCTGAAAGTTTTTCCTTAACAACCTCATCGACAAGCGATACTCTATTGTACCATTTACCATCTTTACCAAGCTGCCGTGGCATCCCGACAAAGAGCCCATCCTTGCCAGAGACAATGCGTAAGCCTTTGACAATAAAGCACCCGCTGACAGATATATCAGCAAAGCCTTTTAATGAGCTCTCGGTGTCGAGTCGATGTATGCGCTCTACCTTAATTTCAATTCCACTATCCATTACATTCACCCCCTTTCGTACGTTTAGTCGTTCTTAAGCAATATAAATATTGCATTGCAGGTTCAAAACAAATATGAATAGATGAGAAATTTAATGCCTCTACCTTATATGACGTTCTAAATGTAGTTTTTCTTTCAAAATAGAGAAAAAAATGTAAAATTTATACAGTAGTTATTACGCATTTCTATCATTAATACAGTATAAATTATTGTAAATAAATAAGTTGTATCAAATCTAACTATCACTTGACTACGCATGAAGATATGGTATACTTATTATATAATATAAGTATTATAAAAGTCTGTGCTAACTTGGTTAGCGCAATTATATCGTAAAGGTACTGCTATGAAAATGCCCCAGACATTATTGGTTGTCCTAATTATCTTTCAGTCGCTTAACGCTGACATTAAGCCATCTTTTGCTGATAATGTAGGCCACAGCGAGATTAGAAGCGCTTCGTTGCGGAAGAATGACCGAATGTATAACAAGATGGCAATCGATCTTGTAAATGGTAAATCCCGTCAGGTCTCCATAGATAGAATGATTAGGGTTCTTAAAAAATATAATGTAGTAGAATTTGGCTTTGATCATATGGACCCAACAAAGGATCTAATATTGCGAGAGGTCGCGTTTCGCATGCTAAAGGATCACTATCTTCCAAGAGCCAGTGATAGGATAAAAGTTCATAGGCGTTCCAGTGATTTTTCTAAGGAGGCAGGCATACATTCATATAATAAGAGTACTTTTCAGCCCAAGCTTGAATTAGCGGTTGGTGTTGCTACTATCAAAGAGAACAAAAAGATGGATACCTTGTATTGGGCTGACATGGTATCTCAAGTATCTTCAGCAGTAGAGATGCTTTGGGCAAACAGGATCAATAATTCCGATCCTGAAGTATCTGATAGCTATGACAGGATATCCCTTATCGAGGCTCTGGGCATTCTTAACAGCAAATACTTGCTTGAGAGGCCTTTATTAAGTAAAGATAGTCTTGCAGAGAAGCCAGCATCTAAAGAGATAATCAAGGCAATAGATGAGGTTTTAAATAGATGGCATTCAGAAGGGTCCATCTCCAATAAGGAGATACCCGTATTAGCGTTGCTTATCAAGCAATACGTGCTCTTGAATATCTCAAGTGACCCTGTTGCTATTGCCATGCAGATAAAGCAGATCAAAGATATAAGCGTTTTGCACGATCTCTTAATAGAAAGGATAAACGTGATTACTCAGTATATCAAGATCAATAATCCTTCAGATTACGCTGCCTTTGCTATGCTTAATAGCCTTTTATCAGAGATCTCAGACCATATCTATAGCTTATCAAAAAAATCCGCTATCGGTTCATCTCAACTAAAGACTCAATTAGAAAAGCCACGTTTTTCCGCATAATAGCAAGCAATCCCCCCCCTATGAGTTTACACGCGACCAAATGGGTTTTTCACTATCTGATTTTGACCTTGTAAATTACCTTGCCACGCGTTATAATACATAAAAAACAAGAGGAGACATAATGCCTAAGCTAAAAGCGGTGGATTTCACACAGGAAGACCCGTGGCGCATTTTCAGGATTATGAGTGAGTTTGTGGATGGATTTGAGTCACTATCAGATATAGGTCCTGCAGTTACAATATTCGGTTCAGCCCGCTCCAAACCTGTTGACAGATACTATAAGCTCGCGGAAAAAATAGCCTTTAAGCTGGCGAAAGCAAAATACGCGGTTATTACTGGCGCGGGCCTGGGGATAATGGAGGCTGCGAATAAAGGCGCAAAAAAGGCAGGTGGTAAATCAATAGGTCTTAATATAGATATACCTGTTGTGCAGAATCCTAACTCATATATAACGGACTTAATTGATTTTCGTTATTTCTTTTGTCGCAAGGTTATGTTTGTCAAATACGCGTCAGCATTTGTGGTTCTGCCAGGCGGCTTTGGGACTATGGATGAGTTCTTTGAGTCTATTACGCTGATTCAAACTCAGAGAATAGAGCCATTTCCGGTTATTTTAATCGGCAAGGAATATTGGAAAGGCCTGATATCCTGGATGAAAGATACAATGCTTAAGGAACGCCTTGTTAGCAAGCAGGATCTCGCTCTATATAAAGTCACAGATAATCCTGATGATGTTTTACGCATCATTAAAAAGTTTTATAAGTAGTAACTCATGAATGTTTTGGCTGGGAAGAAGTTGCGGCATGGTGAAAATCTGAGGTCAAAACTCCTCGAGGTTTTTAGTATTCTTTATAAGATATATGGCCCTCAGAGCTGGTGGCCCGCTGATTCAAATTTTGAAGTTGTAGTCGGCGCGATCCTTACGCAGAACACCAATTGGTCCAATGTAGAAAAAGCAATCGTCAATCTTAAGAGAGAGAATCTCTTACGCCCATTAGCGCTACGTAATATCAGCACAAAGAAACTTGCCGCACTAATACGTCCAAGTGGTTACTACAATGTAAAAACTAAGAGACTGAAGAATTTTCTTGATTTTCTTTTCACAAGATATGGTGGGAAACTGGCCAAGATGAAGCCTAATGCTCTTTTAACTTTGCGAAGAGAAATTCTGGATATAAATGGTATCGGTCGCGAAACAGCGGATTCTATATTGTTATACGCCTTAGAGAAACCTATCTTTGTTATTGACGCGTATACACGCAGAATAGCTCTGTGCCTAGGGTTGATCTGCAAGGAAAGCCGATATGACGATATGCAGGCTATCTTTATGCAAAACCTGCCACATAATGCGAGGCTTTTTAATGAATATCACGCTCTGATTGTAGCTCATTCCAAGAGTGCGTGCAGGATTAAACCAGATTGCCTCAGATGTGTTTTACACAATGAAAAAAGGGGAATAAGATGACCGTTTCAACAGCTTACATAGAGCTTGATACAAAAGGAAAAACTGACATAGTAGATATAACATCACGGGTTGATAGCATACTAAAAAAGGAGAATATCTCCTGCGGCACTGTAACAGTTTTTGTTATCGGGTCAACGGGTGCGGTTACAACGATAGAATATGAACCTGCACTGGAATCAGATATAAAGAAATTCTTTGAAAAAATAATACCCTCATCTGAGCACTATGCGCATGATGCTACATGGGGAGATGCAAATGGCCACTCGCATCTAAGGGCTTCTCTGCTTGGCCCATCTCTGACAGTGCCTTTTAATGATAATGAGATGTGCCTAGGTACATGGCAGCAGATTATATTTATAGATTTTGATAACCGCCCGCGAAAACGAAAGCTTCTTTTGCAGTTTATCGGTAAATAATATGGATAATTTTAATGAGTATTACGCTAAATTAAATTCAAGTCAAAAAGACGCAGCCGATGCCTTAAAGGGGCCGCTTCTTGTCCTCGCGGGTCCCGGTACCGGGAAGACAGAGCTGCTCTCTGTGCGCGCGGCGAATATAATACATTCCAAACAAGCAAATCCTGAGAATATCCTTATCCTTACTTATACAAATGCTGCTTCAAGGGCTATGAAAGAGCGCCTTGTCAAGATACTAGGGCCCCATGGGTACGACATTGAAACAGGTACATTTCATAGTTTCTCAAATTCTATATTGCTTGATTCGGAAGAGGCCGCAGGTTATGTCCAGGATAAGATACAGATAACAGACATAGAAAGAGTCAAGGCGTTTGAGTATATACTTGATCACACAGATGGGATAGATTCGATCAGGCCTTTCAGGGCGCCATATATTTATCGTAACGCCATAGAGAGTAAGATCAGTGAGTTAAAAAAAGAAGGCATCAGCCCTAAAGAGTTCGAGAAAATTGCCGCTACATTAGAACCGGATGGAGTGCATCTTGAAGCAAAGCACTTGCCAAGGATTAAAGCGCTGGCATTTGTCTACAAGCTATACGAGGAGTACAAGGCGGGTAAGAACGTTGATCTTTTTGATGATCGCGGAAGATATGATTTTGATGATATGATAATCTTCGCGCTTGAAGCGATTAAAAAAGAGAGAGGCCTCAAGGACTCTTTGCGCGATAAGTACAAATTTATAATGGTAGATGAGTTTCAGGATACAAATGGGGCGCAGCTTGATCTATTGTTTGAGCTCGCAAAGAGTAATAGTCCAAATCTCTGCTGCGTTGGAGATGATGATCAGTCTATCTATCGCTTCCAGGGGGCTTCTGTAGGAAATTTCAAACTCCTTAAAACGCGCTTTCCAGGATTAAAGACAGTATCGCTAAAAGATAATTATCGATCTACGAAAAATATAATTATGATATCTGATAAAATAATAGGTAACCTTCCTGACACTGAGAGGATGACTCTAAAAGAGCTTACCCCGAAGAAGGATTATAATGATAAAATTGTAGAATTTCACGAGCTTACGACAGAGTCGGAAGAACTTATTTTTTTAGCGAACAAGGTAAAGGAGATCAAGGACCGTATTATATCCTCAAGCGAGATATCTGATGACGATAAAGCGCGCCCTTACAACAACATAGCGATACTAGTACGCAAGAGAAAGGATATCTTGAAGATTATAGACACTTTTTTAAAGGCCGGTATCCCTTACTCGACTGATGGAAAAGAGGACATAGCTCCTGAAAAAAGGGTAAGGCAGATGTTGGATGTTCTAGCCCTTGCTGATACCAGAAACATTACCGCTTTATCCGATAAGGACGCCTTGTTGTATAGAGTGCTTATCAGTGATTATTTTCAAATCCCAATGAGGGATATACTAGAATTTATCAGGCACCTACAGCACAAAAGAGCGCGTAACAAAGAAGATAGGCTCTCACAGACTATAACATTATTTCAGGAGTTCCTAAGCTGTTTTGATTCACTTGATACGAAGGCAAATTTATTAAAAAAAGATATACAATCATTGCCTATATGTAAAAGCTTAAGTTTTAAGGATCCATATTCTATCGCAAGGGCAGCATGGGTTATAAGGAGGATGCTCGAGGGGATTAACACTCGTCCTGTTCACGCGGTGCTCCTGCAATATGTCGAGGACGCGGGCATTTTTAAATATATCCTAAAGGTGTATAACGATGACTCTCTTTTACGGATAAGAGACCTCCGGGCATTAACATCTTTTATAAATATGATAAAAGTTTCAGATCTTAACAGTCCTGCTTTAACCCTTTCCGATCTTATAGATGAGCTGGATACAAAAAGAGAACATGGGATTCCTATTCAGGGGGATCTTGTTACAATGAGCCAGGACGGAGTAAGAATTTTTACGGCACATGGCTCAAAAGGGTTAGAATTTCACTCTGTTATTATACCGTTTTGTCTACAGGATAAGAATTGGCCGATGCGTTTAAAATCAGATCTCATACCGTTGCCACCTGAAATATTCAAGACAAAGGGTAAGGTGTGCGAAAAAAATGAAGTTAAGGCCCTTAATTTTTATGATGAAACAAGGCTTTTTTATGTCGCATCTACGCGCGCGAAAGCAAACCTATTGTATACGGCTAGCCCAAAGCCGGGAACGATAAGCAGTTCATATCTTCCCCTTGTAGGACTCGAGAGCGTCGCGAGCGAGTCTTTAGCCGATGAAGAGATTGTTCTGGCAAGTGCACTCACCTCTACAAGCAAGAAAGACCCCTTTATAGGCACAGAGGCGATATTAAAGGATATGATATCAAACCTTACGCTTAATCCTACAAGCTTGAATAACTATATAAATTGCAAGAGAAAATTTCTCTATACTGATGTGTTGCGCTTGCCTTCTCAGAAAAAGCTCGGGCTTACTTTTGGTAACTGTGTCCATAAGGGGCTTGAAGAAGTCTATAGATGCTTCATGAGTAATGATAAGTTTCCGGGTTTTAATTTTTTTAAAACAGCCTTTCTAGATGAACTTAAGTATCAGGGTGTTGAGAAGTCGATTGAGCTCTCATGTTGCAGGCAAGTCGATACGCTTAGAGGGTGGTTTAAGGCAGAATCATTGGCGCCCGTAAAACCTGTTGGCCTCGAGAAAAAGCTAGTGATAATGCTTGATGATGACCTGATCTTTACCGGAAAATATGACAAGACCGAATTAGTCAATGGGAAGTCGCATCATCTGCGTGTAGTTGATTATAAAACAGGAAAACCGGACGAACACATTAAAAATATGATCTCCAAAACAAAAGCGCTTGCGGATAGTGATTGTGAGGGCTATTTTAGGCAACTGGTAGCTTATAAGCTTTTATTTGACAGGGATAGCTCCGCAAAGAATAATGTGGTGATTGAAGGGCTACTTGTCTTTGTAGAGCCTGCAAAATTGAGTGTAATAAAATATGGCCTGAAAAAAGGTGAATTTATTAACAAGCTGGTTCCTATTAGTGAGGGAAAGGTTAGTGAGCTTGAAGCGGTGATAAGGGGTTGTTGGAAATCTATTAAGAGTCTTGACTTTTCAAAGCTTAAAGAATACGATGATAGCGTAAAAAAATGCGGAAGGTGTGATTACAAAAATATATGTTGGCAGTAAGAACTTTGACTTGTAGGTAAACATTTCTATGGTAGAATGATATCAAGTAATCGTATTTTTAATGCGCTGATTTTAAGCGATAACCGTAAAATAATAACTAAAATACTTTAGACTATCGGAGGGCGGACGATGATATTTGGTCTTTTTAAGAAAAAAAAGCCGGTAGCGGCAGCTCAAAGGAAAAAACCCGAAGGTAAGCTGATAGGAAGTATAGTACACTACTTTAGCCGGTGCAAAGCAGGCGTTATTAAGCTTAAGGTCCCGTTATCTGTGGGTGAGACAATTCATGTTCAGGGGCACACAACAGATTTTAAGCAGAAGTTAAATTCTCTCCAAATTGATAACAAGGATATAGAGAAGGCTAAAAAAGGCAGTGAGGTAGGTTTTATCGCCAAGAAAAGAGTAAGAACTAATGACTCGGTCTATAAGGTCTAACTGAATATCGATCTAGTTACTATTCCATTCATGAATGAAAAAAATAAGGTCTTAAATACAGTGACAGAAGAATACCAATCTGGGTTCGTAGCTATAGTGGGAAAACCAAATGTCGGTAAATCCACGTTATTAAATACCCTCCTTAATCAGAAATTAGCTATAGTGTCGAATAAGCCCGAGACAACGAGAGATAATATTCTTGGCATACTTACAACCGCGCATAGGCAAGTGATATTTGTTGATACACCCGGTATACATAAGCCGCACCTATTACTTGGCAGGTTGATGGTCAATAAAGCATCAAACTCTCTTCTTGGAGCGGACCTCGTTATCTTCCTTGTTGAGATGACTTCAGGTATTTCCGCGGCAGACCGCATAATACTGGAAAAGATAAAGGAGGCCGAGAAGCCGGTAATTCTTGTACTCAATAAGATAGACATAGCTAAAAAATCAAAGCTCTTGCCTGTTATAGATGAGCTAAGAGGTGAATACGCGTTTAGTGATTTCATACCGATATGTGCGCTATCCGGCGACAATATAGAGGTTCTTAAGGATAGGATATTTGAGCTCCTGCCGGTCGGAGCTAAGCATTATCCTGATGAGCAGGTTACGGATAAGAGCGATATCTTTTCAGCGGCAGAGATTATAAGAGAGAAAATTCTTCAGCTAACAAGGGAAGAGGTTCCTCATTCTGTTGCTGTGATTATTGAAAGATTTTCTAAGCGGGAGAAAAAAGAGATCCTTGATATAGACACTGTTGTATATGTTGAACGCGAATCACAGAAAGCGATTATAATAGGCCAAAAAGGTTCCATGGCCAAGGAGATAGCGACTTTAAGCAGGGTCGAGCTTGAGGAGAGGTTTAAGATAAAGATTTTTATGCAATTACGTGTAAAGGTCTTAAAGAATTGGCGCAAAAATGAACTCTCTCTAAAAAAGCTTGGCATAGAATAAGGAGGAGTAAGGAGTTTGGAGAATACAACGATCAGGGCAAAGGCTTATTCTGCCGGAAAGCGTAAAATTGCTGTTTGCGAATGGGCATTGACTATTGCTTTTTTTGCGGCCTTACTTTTTAGCGGTGGCTCCAGGCTCTTGATTTCCCTGGCTCTAATGGTATCGCAGAATCCTTACATCATAGCTACTATATATATTGTTATTGCGGGCAGTCTTTTACAGATTATTCTCTTGCCGCTTGATTATACAGCATCCTTTAAGATGGAGCATGATTTCGGCCTTTCAAGGCAGACGATATCATCATGGTTAATAGATTTTATCAAGAAGTTCTTCTTCACAGGGTTACTCTATCTGGTCATGATCTTGACTCTCTACCTCTTTTTAAGGATTTCACCGGTGTTTTGGTGGCTCTATTCAGGTATCGCGTATTTTTTTATGAGTGTAATTCTCGCGAAGATATTTCCGCAGATAGTCATTCCGCTTTTTTACAAACTTACGATAATTACTGATGAGCTATTGAAGGATAGACTGAATAGATTAGCCGGTAGGATGGACGTAGAGATTGTCGATGTCTACAAAATAGGCCTTGGCGCGAAGACTTCCAAGGCTAATGCCGCGGTCTGCGGAATAGGAAAGAGCAAGAGAATTCTTCTTTCAGATACATTGCTTGAAAATTATACCCCCGATGAGATAGAGGCTACGCTTGCTCATGAGCTGGCCCACCATAAACATAGGCATTTCTGGAAATTAAGTACATTAAATTTTTTATCAATCTTACTTAATCTCCTAATAATTAAGTTTATTTTGGATTTTGCATTATCAGCAGAGATAATTTCAGCGCAATATAGCATAGAGGCCTTTCCGGTAATAGCGATTGTTTTTACGCTTTATGGTATATGCGCACTCCCCATATTGAACCTAGTCTCTAGAAAATATGAGACACAAGCAGATAAAGATGCCATAGCTATAGCAGGTAAGCCTTTTGTCTTTGCCAGCCTTATTGAAAAACTTACCCTGCAAAATCTTTCAGATCCTTCTCCGGGGGTTATAGCAAAAAACTTATTTTATGATCATCCCCCGGCATCTGAGAGGATAAGCTCTATAAAAAGTCAGTAAATAAAAATAGTATTAATTATATATTTTTCTTGCACCGGTTTTTTATTTATGCTATTATAAAAAAAATAAGGAGGTGGATCAAGTGAAGAAGCTATTAACAGTAGTGATATTGGCTTGTGTCGCGATTAGCACATTATCTTTATCAGCTCTGGCTGAAGATAAGGGTAAGGATAAGTTGCAGAACACAACCGGCAATGTATTGTTGGGTTGGACAGAGATACCAAAGGCTGTAGCGGCGGTAACAAAAGATTCAGACAACCCGTTTCTTGGTATTACAGTTGGCCTACTTAAGGGTATAGCAAATGCTTTTGCAAGAACAGTTTCAGGTGTAGCGGATGTAGCTACTTTACACAAAGCAGGACAGGAAGAGGTTGTGAAGCCTTCAATGATTCCTATCCCGGATACATCTACAAAATAGTCTTTTTACGAAATTTTTATTTAGTTATAATCAGTGCAAAGGGGTTGTCTAGAGACAACCCCTTTGACATTTAAATATATAATTTATCTATGAAGCTATTAATATGTATTATTCTTTTACATGTGTGCGGTTGCGCCTCCAACAAGATATATGTCGATTCTTCTGAGGTTGAAGGCCTTGGCGCAGTAGTATCATTTCCAGCGGGTAAAATAGTACCTATTAATGTAAAGGATGTTATATCCGGCAGCCTTATTAAGCTCACGAATAATGAGCTAGCCTCCTATATAGGGATATATATACCGGATGTATACGCTATACCTGCCTCTGCAAGAAAATTAAATGAAGATCTGGTTGTTGGTAGTGATGTTCGCCTGGAGTTTGACCTCAAGGAGCGTGATTCCAAAGGCAGGCTTTTGGTTTATGTTTTTACGCCAGAGGCAAGGCTTATTAACGCAGAGATCGTAAGGGCAGGCCTTGCCAAGGTTTTAATATCACCACCGAATAATAAATACAGGCAGGAACTGTTGCATGCGGAAAAACAGGCGCGTGAAAGCGGGAGAGGCTTGTGGTCAGAGGATTTTGATAATAAATAATTGTATCTCGTGTCTAACATTGATATTCGCTTGCCTTAGCGCGTAATACGTAACGATAACCAGTAACCTAAATCTCGATAGCAGAAAAGATAAGGGGTCCGTAATGAGTGTATTTGTATTTATAGCTATTATTGTTATAGTCTATTTCGTAATAAAGATTGGGGCGGCCGCGTTTGAGCTTACAGGACTCAATTCTGAGCAGTCGAATTTCCAATCTGTGTCAGCTTTTACCGGAACAGGTTTTACAACGAGAGAGGCAGAGCTGGTAACAGCGCATAAAGACAGGCGTAAGGTAGCTTCTGTGCTTATGATACTGGGTAACGCGGGGTTTGTTACATTG
>Ga0222679_1000427_pt1 | contig 15048 bp, 37 predicted proteins | sample AntAcemetagen939_FD_179843 | JGI IMG/M metagenome (GOLD analysis project Ga0222679, IMG submission 179843) | Saline water microbial communities from Ace Lake, Antarctica - #939 | ecosystem: Environmental > Aquatic > Non-marine Saline and Alkaline > Saline | place: Antarctica: Ace Lake...
CAGTAATAAATTACCTCAAGTTAGAGAATTCACTACGCAATCTAAAGGAGTTAAGAGATGTCAATAACTAAAGAAGATCTTTTTTCTGTCCTGGGGGAGAGCCTTCAACCTGTACTGAATGTACTTCAAAGCATCGAAAGTGTGATACTTATCACAGGTAAAGGTAAAGAAAATTATGTACCTCAGGTACAAGAGGATAAAATCAGTAACAAGGTAGCTCTTGAAGGGAAGGTTTTTTGTATATTGAGGAGATATAATATATTTCATAAAGATATTATATGTAAGGAGATAATAAAGGTAATAGATTCATTTAACACCGATAGCATATTTAGCACCGTTAGCCTTGATAAAGAGCCTTTGATTGATAGGTTAACAGAAATCTGTATGTATTGTATAGATATGGAAGGGGATACTGGATTACAGACAAGTCCTATTTATATGAGAGATAATATTAAGAGAGCTGTAGATAAATGGGATAGTAGAGTTAGCACCGTTCCCACTATTCCAGATGCAGATCATTATATGCAAGAGATCCGTAGATATTTACAACATTATGATAACAAAGAAATGTCTGCTGCATCTTTAATCAATGTATTTGCTAAGGAAATAAATAGATATTTTGAATAGCTTATTCAGCGGTATGCTGATCAGTATATATCAAGGAGGATTATAATGAAGGCTATATTAACTAATAGATCTGTATTACTTAAATCAACTGATCTGAAACCGGGTATGTTTGTAGTTGTTGAGGATAGCAGCTACAGAGGTAAAATTCTTTTTACGTTTAGAAATTTTAACTATAATTGTTTATCTGCAGTATGTCTTAATACTTCAACAGAAGTTCCTGGAATTTGGACCGATATTGCATTAACTGGTATGTTATTTAGTAAAATAGCTAATGAAACTACATTAATTATTCTTGACGAAAGAGGATGTAATGAATAGAAAGAATATAGATGATTATGTTTTAATTCCAACACCGAATGATAAATATTGTTGTAAAGAATGTATTACTTGTAGGAATTCTTCTCTTTGTTTTCTTGTTCCTTCTTGCTCACGGTATGGTGAATCTGGAGTAGATAACTCTTATCATTTTGTACTAAGACTTTGAGCCTTGCTCACAACCTGGTGGTTGCGTTGGCTATTATATTTAAGAACATATTATATATATGTGTCAAGATAATGTAAACGATTACATCTATAATTAACGTTGCTATATATGCAATACTAATTAATTGATGTTGCGATTGGAGGATATGTGATGAGTGAGAGTAGAAAGCAATTTGAAAAAGAAAAAGCATATGATATAGCTATTATAAATCGACGTGGTGAGGATTATGGCATAGACGAAGCTATTACTGATTATGATATAGAGTGTGAATATTCATTATGGTTAAAAAACAAAAACAAAGTTCTCCTTGAAGCATTGAAAGACTGGAATAAATCATTTAAGTCAGTAATAGATCATAAACATCATTTTGATATCAACGTTTTCAATTTGTTTAACGAAAGATACACACAGGCTAAGAAAGCCATAGCAGAAGCCATACAAGGAGAATCACAAACACCCTCCGAACAGATCAAGGATTTTGACGAGTTTATGAGCAAAGATAGTATCTATAGATGTAAAAATTGTGGTGAACTAGTCAATGAGTTTGATTATTATGATCGATACCGAGAGATAGGATGCCCTAGTTGCGATTGTTTGGAATTTATGCAGATTTCTAAAGCCAAAGGAGAAGAGGTATGAGAACAATCGATAAAATATGTGTTTGTGAAGACTGTGGAAAAATTTTCACGGTAGACAATGATATTCAAGATCTGGAAATACCCTGTCCTGATTGCGGATCTTATTATACATTAATACCCGACGATGAACAGTTACAAGGAGAAAAAAAATGAATAATTGGATCAGTGTTAAGAATGATTTGCCTGCGCATGAGGATGTCGTTTTAATTATTAATCATTTTAATATGACCAAAGTAGCAATGGCGTCGTGTTACTACACTACAAAACATAAAAAGAAAAAAGTCAACCATTGGTATAACAGAGAAACTGGATATATATACGGTGGTACAACTACTCACTGGATGCCATTACCTGAGATACCAAAGGAATTAATTGATATGAGTTTATTTTTTAACAAAATAGCAGACAAAATGATCAAAGAAGTCATACAAGGAGAACCAGTATGATAACAGAAACAAACTACGTGCCAACAATACACATAGAAATGAAACCTATTAGTGTTTTAGACAAGGAAGCGTTAAGAAAGTATTTCTTTGACAAGATAGATAAGATGAAATTTCCCAGGCCCGATCTAGCAGACCAAACAGGCAAGGAGTGAGAGATGGAAGATTTTTATAATGATGGATTTAACGATGGATTTGGTTATGGATATCAAAACAGTGGACATGATTTTCCTACATCTGATGGAGATTGTTATGATTATAGAAAAGGAAGAGAAGAAGGAGAATATAGAAGAAGATTATCTAATGAATTAGATAATGAGAATTAAAGGAGTGAGTGATGATAACAAGTAAAAAGATAAGGGATCTATATTCAGATGCAATTACTTTGAAGGATCATATGACTATATTTATTGAACAAACTAAGCAAACTAAATGTGATAAGAAAGGTATTGGTTTCAATAAAGATCTTAGATTTTCTGCGTTCTCTGCCAAATTAAGTTTCGATTCATGGCGTGGTTTCTATGGTGATTCAAACTGTAGTAGTGTCATACGATTAATAGATTCTGAAACAGCAAGTAAATCTTTAGTTAAGTACGCTGAGTTACATCAGAAGGAGATACTTGATTTCATTCACGATGATCTTATGCAACAAGCTATCACGTTAAAGAACAAAGCTATTGATGAAATGGAAGAAGAGAAATCATTCATCAATAGTATAGATATTAAGGAGAATCAATCATGAGTAAAGCAAATGTTATTATTGAAGGATGGGTATGTGAGAATATCAAAACCACAGTCGAGCATCTAAATAAGGGTGATCTTGATCTGTGTGTATTTAATGTCTGTGTTCCCGGAAGAAGAGAAGGTGAAGCATCATCGTTCTTTGAATGTAGAGCTTGGGGTAAAAGAGCTAAGATTGCAACAGCTCTTGCTGAACCCAAAGCATACGTACACGTAGAAGGTGAGCTAAAGCAGAGAAGGAACACTGTTACTCTTGAAGATGGATCAAAGAAAACCTATGATCATATCGGAGTTGTAATAAACACCGTTGATCTACCCCGTACTGCATGATATTATAAGGGGGTGGCCTATGAGAATATAACCACAACACCCGTAAAAAATTGTGGTAGCCTGAGTTACGCTGATGTTTCTCAGGCTTTTATTAAAGTCTATTAAAAAAAGTATTTAAAAAGTAACAGGGATATGGTGGAATTGGCAGACACGTCCTATAAACGGATGACTAATACCGTAACAGGAAACTTGAAAACATTTGATTGATCATCTTATGACTTGACGATTGATAGTGAAATGGAAAGGTATAAAACACTAAAGAGCTAGTTATATAGTAGGCTTGAGGTGGTCATACAGGTTCGAGTCCTGTTATCCCTATTTCTCTTGGTAAAGAATGACTGATGGAAAGACATCATACAACAGTGGCGGAATAGGTAGACGCATGTAATCAGAATAGATCAGGAGGTTCGTATATGTCCTCCAACTGAACCGAACGGCATATGATCATGTAAGGTGCAAATCCTTGCCTGTTGTAACTCATCTTATGAGCATAATGATATATTGTCATTCTTTTTATAAGAGTGTGGATTGAAACACCTTATGAGTAATGAATCTAAAGACTATTGTCTTATCCCCTTATCAACTTGGTAATCTGATAGGGGGTTTTCTTTTATACGGAGGTACATATGAGAAATCTTATTGCGATATTACAAATACTTTTAACAATAATAGTTATGTATATATCTGTAGCAATATTCATTTACTGGTTAAGGAATCCTGATCTATCCTATATGCAAGTGTTCTTAGCTATACCTAAAGCAATACTTTTTAAGTGAGGTACATATGGATGTATTAATAAATATCCCTGAAGAAATACAATATGGAATAAAAAGATTAAAACATTTGTATAATGATATGTATAAAGAAACTCTTTACAAATCCGCTGCAAAATTTATTGATGGAGTCATGGCTTATTATATAAAACATAATACTATAACAATTAAACAAGCAATTTCTATATCAAATATTACTCAAACATATACAAAAAAGAATAAAAAATTTCGAGGTATGAACGATGATCCTGATGATATAGATATGGATGGTAGATATGAAGATCAACCATACTAAAGGAGGATAAAATGAATTTACTTAACTCAATTATTGTAGAAGGAAATCTTACAGCAGATCCAGTAATAACAGAAGTAGATGGTTTATTAACTTGTGAATTTACTATTAAATCATCCCGGATTTATAAAGGTATCAACAAGGAAGAAAAGGAAGATGTATACTATTTTCCTATAAGATCTTTCGGGCGTCTTGCTAAGAGTATTGGACAATATCTTGTAAAAGATAGGGGTGTACGTGTTGTTGGTAGATTATTTCAAGAACAAAAAGATTTAAGTTATCATTATCCTGCTATCTTTATTATTGGTGAACACGTAGAGTTTAAACCTATGTTAATGAAAAATTAAAACCGGAGGATTAAAAGATGGAAAGATTAAAAATTAGTAAGAGTGGATTATATGAAATTATTGAACAACCTGGAGATGGTACAAAGTACAGCTTTCTCATTCAAGTAAAGGATGAAATCGTAGTAGTATCAAGGGATATGTATGCTGGGAATGTTGGACCAGATAAACCTGTTCTCTTACACCGGGATATGATTGGGATTATAAACAAAGATTTAACAGGTAATGCACACAAAGATGTAAAGATTATCGTTACCCTTATGAAAGAAGGTAGAACAGACTTTGAACTCAATGCTACTAATCCCTATACAGTTGGAGCTATCTATCGGTGTGCTGCTGAAGCTATTAAATTATGGCATAAAGATACTGCTTCATTATCTAAAGATAATATTAAAAATGAATTAATAAAAATAGGTATGAGAACTATTGAAAGTGAAGTTTTGTATGATGCTATATCTGAACATTTTCAAGTAGATAAGAAATATTTCTTTACAAATTAAAGGAAATTAATATGAATAATTTTAATTCTTTCTTTAAAAAAAGTACTAAAGAAGGGTGGGCTACTTATTGGATCATCTATTGTTATGCTAATAACTTACATCTTAGTGGATTATCTAAAATGGATTTATTTAAAGCATGGATCTTACTAAAACATGAGCAATTTGAATCAGGTAATCCTATTAGATCTAGTCCTAATTATATTGAAAGATTTATTCCCTGGTTAAAAGAAAATTATAAGGAGTAACACATGAAATATTTATTATTAAAAAGAAAACATGAAGTAGAAATAAACAATCTACCTATATTCTTTGCATTCAATGACAAACAATTTAAGAAAGCAATAACTAAAGCAGGCTTAACCATGGATAATTATAAAGGTAAACTGTTCAAAATGAATGGAGGTGGTTTCTATAAAAAGACAGATAGTAAACTTATAATGAACACCTTTGATAGACATCATCGTGAACGCAAAAAAGCTATTGAACTTGATACAACTGGTAAAGGATATATATTTCAGATGTTTTTATATGAACTTAATAATCATGAGTTCTGTATTACTTATGATGTCACTGATACTTTAGAAAGTTTGGGCTTAACTATGTTGGAAGTAGAAAGTAATAAATTTATGATGGCTGCCCTCATCCGAGCTAAAGCAAAATCATTAGCAACTAGTTGGTAGGAGGTACTACATGCCACAGAATCCGGGTAAAAGATTTGAAGAAGATTTCAAGAAAAGTCTTAACTGTTTCCATTTAAGATTAAAGGATGCTGCAGGTTGGAGTAACGCAGAAAACCTACGATTTACTTCATCTAATATCTGTGACTTTATTATCTATCCTGGTGGTAATGTTCTATTCCTTGCAGAGTTAAAGAGTACAGATAAAATATCAAAGGCTTACACTGATAGAGAACGTAAACAACTTGACGATCTTCTTACAGTTAAAGAATCCTATGTACTCAAGTGTCATATAATAAACTTCCGGAACATAAACAAGACTTACATTGTTGATGCTTATCACATACACCGATGCTTACAAACAAGAAGTAGTGTTTCTTCTGACTATTGTGCTGTACATGGACATCAGATACCACAAGAATTAAAAAGAATCAGATATAAATATCTTACTGATAGTATTTTTAAAGGAGATAAGTGATGCAAATATTTAAAGTTACAGATGTACAAGAATTTCGTAGAGCAAAAGGAGAGGTTGTTGTTACCTGTCCTGCATGTGGAATGATACAGACTGTTGTAGTTTATGTAGAACCCTGTAAGATAACGAAGCCTTGCTTTGGTTGTCAGTATAATATGGGTATACAAATAAAGGAGTAAAAAATGTTTGAAGAAGAAATTTTAAAGATTACCAAAGGTGCAATAGCCGAATCAATTAAGTCGGAGTTGATAGGGTATAACAAACCATTATCAAAACTATCAGAGGCAGTATTAGATAAACATAGCGTTGAAATATTTAACCTGCTTGAATCTAGTGTAATAGGATTAGTAAGATCTAAATCATTTAAAGATTCAATCAAAGAAGGGCTTGAGAAAAAACTTGCCAGTGTTCTTGTAGCAAGAATGGGTGGTGAATTAGAGAAAAGGGTTAATGAACTGAAATCTAATCCTGAAACCAGAGCAAGGATTACCCTAGCTATAGCAGAAATTATTAAAGAACTTTAATAGGAGAATCACATGATAACACACTTGATCAATGAAGGTAAGCTAATTCCTAAAGAAAATTGGCGGCAACTGCTATGGAGATATTCACCTGAATATCTTGAGTCAGCTTTGGATGAAAGGATCTGGAACGGTAAGGTTTCAGTCACTACCTGCTTACGCTGTCCAAGAGAATATTTTTTAAGACAGAAGTTTCCCTATGCTATGGATCCTAATGATTATGCCTTTGCTATTTTAGGTACAAAGGTACACAAAGGTCTTGAGTCAGAGAATGAAACTATTATCACAGAGCTTGCTTCTGGTATTGAACTTGAAGTTGATATGACAGGTATCATGGATGTAGTATTCGCACACAACAAAGAGATAACTTTGGGAGATAATAAAACCTGGGGGTCATATGCTGTAGCAAAGAACATGGGGTTACGTGAAGAGATGCGACCAAAGATAGATGAACACGGACTTCCTGTATATTACAAACGTAAATCAAAGTACGGTAATGTAGGTGATCCAATGATGGAAAAACACTTTACCCCGGATTCATCCCTTGCAGAAAATCATGATGTAACCATGCAGTTAAATATGTATCGTATGATGCTTGAACAAGAGCTTGAAAAAGGAACTGTTGTTATTTCCGGTGCCGAGGGTAAAAAAAAAGTAACTACCCTACGTGTGTATTGTATTGTACGTGATGGTAATACTGTAGTTGCTAAAGGGAGAGGAATTTTATCTGCTACCTATACCATTCCTATTAAGATCCTTCCGGATGAAGAGGTTATAGAATTCTTTGAACCAAGAGCAGCATACATTAAAGCAGTTTTTGATAAACATGCTTACTCTTCTTTAAGAGATATCTTAAAAGATCCCCCTCACTGTGGAAATAAAGAAGAAACTTATAATGGATGGATGTGTAAGAATACTTGCCCGGTATCACACCTATGTAGACTGTGTGCTACACACCCTTACGAAGCTGAAAGAGAGACACCGTATGGTAGGCTCTTAGATATAAATACTGGAGGATTACGAAATGAAGAAAGTATCTGAGTTTTTAAAAAGAAGAAGAGAGTTAAGAAGGTCTATAGAAAAATCTCAATTCTATGAAAAATTTATGGATGGATTAGATGAAAAATTAATATATCTATATATGGGTAGTTCATACATAAGTATAAGTACCTTCTCTGCTAAAGGTATTATAGCATTAAGGAAAAGATTCCATGACTTTGACCTTACTATGGATGATGCCGGATCAGTAGGATTTATAGGAGAACACTATAGTTTCCCTGAGTCTAAAGATATCATATCAATATTTTTCTCTACTTATTTTGATATACCTGAATCTAAACTGAAAGGAAACATTGATGTTAATTATTATATGCATGAGAAGGATCTTCCTGCTGAATTTGTTAAGAAAGGATGTGGATTTAAAGATGTTGAAACTATTGTTAAAGCAATAAAAGCTGAACCTCAATCAATCAAAGTAAAAAGAGCTTTCGTTTGTAATTAATTTATAAGGAGAATGTTATGGAAACTAATGTAATTGTTAAACCAAACTCACCGTACTTCACTACGGGTAGAGAAAGGATCTTTAGATCGAACAAAGATTATGTAGGACATGATGTAATCTATAGAGAAGATGATAACCTACAGCTTGGAGTAGTCAGTAAAGACTACAGTGTTATCTCACACAGAGAAGCTATACAGCCTGTAGAGGATGCATTAAACTTTCTTGGACTCAAACACAGGTTTGACTTTAAGTTAGATCGTGGAGGTGCTAAGATGTTTGCAAGGGCACATATGATTGATGCTGAGTTTGATCCTGCTTCTGTAACTGGGATACCAAACACTGCTTTTAATGGTAAAACAAATCAAGATATCTTTACTCCGATGATACGAGTACAAAATGCATATGATAAGAGTAGACCATTTGCTGTTGACTTTGGAGTACTAAGATTGTGGTGTCTTAACGGTGCAGTGGTTTATCATAACATCGAAAGAACTACGATAAAACATATTGGTGATGTAAACCTTGATAAGATAGGTGACTTCATTCATAGAAACATAGCAGCTACTATAAAAGGTATGAGTGATTTCTATGTAAAAGCTAATCAAACTTCCGGACATGATATCTTACAGCAGTTAATAATTTCTCAAGAAATATCAGAGAGAATTAAAAAATTAGCTATCTTACAGCTATCAGGATTTGGCAAAGCTACCTACTCAATGACTGGAGAAAAAAGGAAAACACAGAAACTTGAATCTTTTGAACCATCAGAAGAATTTTCAATGTATCTCTTGTACAATCTTCTTACCAAAATTTCTTCACACGAATCACGAAGCGGTGCTATGAGAGAAGGTACTGATAATCAGATCGCTAAACTCTTTGAGGTATAATCATGAGCTTAAAAGAAAAAGCCTGGGATATATTACAAAATAGATTAGAACAGGAGCCGGAAGGTAATAGGTCTATGAATAGAAATATTAGAGAGTATACTGATTGGGCTATGGAAGAAGCTAAAAAGGAATAAGACATGAAAGTAAATCAAGACAAGATTAACTACGAACAAATCAAACGCTTTCATGCTTGTATACGCACTATCACTGTTCAACTTTATAAACGAGCTAATAAAGAAAGAGAGTCATGGGTTAAGAACATGATCCTTATGATGGCATGTGAACATGGATACCCTTTTAAAATTATAAATGGCAGGGTTGAACCAACTTCTCTTGGTAAAGTAACAGAGAAAGAAGGGAACCTTGCTAATCTTGCATTAAATTGTTATGCAGATAATTTCATGGCTACCTTCAAGATCCCTATGTATCTCATGCAAAAGGATAAGACAGAAAGGATGTTTAAATCTGTAGGTGGTAGATCAAGACAAGAAATGCTAAAAGATTTCCCGGAGGTATACTATGGATAAATTACAAAAAACTATAGAGCTATTACAAAAGAATCATATAATAAGACTCACTGGTAATGAATATAGTTTTATTATTAATCAACTTTTAAATACTCAAAGTTTAAATAAAGAATTACTAGAAACAGTAATTATTTTACACGATTTTCTTATAATTATTCAAACAGGTACAGAAATGCAATTTCATATTGATATAGCACAAAAGATAATCACTAAAACAAAGGAGTAACTACATGGCTAATCAACATCGATCAGTAGGACCAATTACTAATACAAAAGAATTCAATCAAGTATATCATTACTTAGAAAACAAACAACTTATCTTTCAAAATCCTGCTGACTATCCTGATCTTCCCTGCTATATATTTATTGGTAATGTATCCTTTATCTACCAAAAGAAACCTTCACGTAAAACAATCACAATTACTGAATTATTACAAAACAAAATTACTATCAGGAAAAAACTCATACTTAATAATGGTATGCCAAAAGATGTTATCCCTATACTTGACAGGTAACAAGTGTTATGTTATACTACACATAAGACGTAACAACTATTACTGGAGGTAACTTATGAGTGGTAAATTTGGTGTAAATTATGAAAAAGGTGGAGGTAAGACAGTCTATCCTGTTGGTTTTTTTCAAGCTGTCTGTTCAGGAGTTATAGATATGGGTATGCAAATATCTAATTTCGAAGGGAAGGAATCTAAGAAACATATGTGCTATTTGTTATTTGAATTTATTGATACAGAGAATGAACCAAATGAAAATGGCAGTAAAATTAAAACAATTGCTAAAAGATATTCATCTCTTAATTTCTCAACAGAAGGAGAAAAATATAAAAGTGGCTTACAAAATGATCTTGAATCTTGGCAAGGTCATGCTTTTACTGATGAAGAAATTCAAGCTCTTGATCTTTACAATCTCTATGGTGCAAACTGTACTATTGTTTTAGAAGAGAAAGGAAAGTATGTCAATGTCACTAAAGTAATGCGTATGGAAAAAGGTAAAGTTAAACTATTACCTGAACGTCAGTTTAACGATGAACCCTTTGAATGGATTCAAAAGATTAAAAATAAACAGGTACTTGAAGATGAATACAAAAAAACTGAACAGCAACCAGACACGACCCAACCGGGTCCGGAATCCTTTGCAGACGATATTCCTTTCTAAGCAGTGTAACAGGCTCAAAGGGTACAAAAGGTATAGGAACACCAGGTTTGCACGTTTGTACAACTACAGCCCCATTTTACATGATCTGTGGGCAGATATGTCTGCAGTCCAGAAGCAGATGGTGAATGTATATGGTGATAAGCAAGATTTACCAGAAGATTTTAGGAATCTATTTGAGAAAGACCTTTTGGTAATGATAGCTTATATAAAACAATGGCAGGTAAACAACTTGCATAACTGTGATTGTGGTAATGGATCAGAAAGATATCACAAGACACATTGTCCTAAGTGTTTCCTTGGTAAAACAGGATGGAGATTAAAAGAATATGTTACAACTCATATGGGTACTGATTAAGATACTTGGACCTATGATTATCCTTGGAATTATATTACTTCCTCTCTGTGGATTAGATGAACCAGGAAATGATAATATGGAAAGAAGGGAATGGGATTTAAATGAATATGAAGAAACTTACGACTAAAAAATTAAGTGATAATCTTGGTATTCCTCAGCATACAATACGACAAGCAGCACGAAGATATAATTTAGGGAGCGATAAATATGGAAAAATACTTTACACTGAAGACGAAGCTCTCTCGCTTATCTTCTTACTCCACCTCCCGGTTGATGCAATTAAAGATACCAAAACTAGAGAAATTATTAGACGAGCTTTGTACAACTATTGTAATACTTAGGGATCAAAAATGTGTAATATGTGAAACAAGAGATCAACTTACTAATGGTCACTTTGTTCGGAGAGCACATAGAGTTATACGTTGGGATCTTGAGAACTGTAACTGTCAGTGTGTGATGTGTAATAACTTACATGAAGAAGATGATGAACCCTATACTACATGGATGCTTGAACACTATGGAGTAGAAACAGTAAGAAGATTAACACTTGAGGTTATGAATCATGTGAAGCTAACAAGAGAACATCGTATGGTAGCCTATTGGAAAATGTGTGTAGTAGCTGAAGAAATATTAGGAGCTGATAAATGATAATCGAATGTCCTGAATGTAATGGAGAAGGAGTAGTTAAATGTGGACACCAGTCACATTGGATAGATACTATGTCAAGCTGTCATGATCCTTTATGTATAGATGGATGGATACCATGTGAGCTATGTGACGGTGAAGGAACTATAGAAAATATAAAGGAATAACTAATGAAAGATATGAATCCTTTTAAACCAATTAAGTTAGACCCCATTGAAAAGATATGTTCTAAGCATGGTCCTTACATGGCACAAAGAACAAAGATATCTGTACTCAGCAATCAACCATTAGTAGAAGGATGTCCTAAGTGCATAGAGAGCCGTGAAGCTATTGAAAGGAAGCATGATAAGCTAGATGAAGCAAGATCTTATGGTATACCTGATAGGTTTATTGAAGCAACACCAGATAGTTTTACTATAAGAACACCAATACTTGAAACCGCTAAAGCTAAAGCTCTTGTATGGGCTGACAGTAATCTACGTGGGAGGAATATGATTATACTCGGCAACTCTGGTTCAGGTAAAACACATCTTGCTTGTATGATACTTAAAAGAATAGCAAGTCAAAACTGTATATACACAAACATCATTAATATTTTGGATAAGGTTAAGAGTTCCTATGCTAAAAACCGGAGCTATCTTGAAGAAAGAACAGAGTCTATTATGGGTAGATATTCAAGGATAGAATTTCTTGTAATAGATAACCTTGAGAGATTCAACAACACGGTAGATAATAGAAAACTATTATTTAGTCTAATCAATAACAGGTATGAGAATAGGAAATCAACTATTGTTGTAGCCGGGTTGAACAGTAATCAATTACTAAAACTTGTAGGTTATGGTCTTGAAACTCGGATGAAAGCTAATGCTGAAATCATAGACCTAGATCCACAACCGAAACTATTCTAAGGAGAAAAACATGTTCAAATTTAAATTAGGACAACTGGCACAAGACATCATTACCGGATTCAAAGGTATAATTACAGCAAGATGTGATTACATTACTGGATGCAATCAATATTCATTAGCTGGAGAAGCAAAAGATAATAAGCCAGCTGAATATCAGTGGTTCGATGAAACCAGAATGAAGATAGTTGGAGAGACAAAGGTAATGAATTTTATCAAAGGCACTTCTTCCGGAACATTAGTTTCAGAAAAAACAGGTGGACCTCAAAACAATTCACCAAAACATTAAATGTTAAAGGAGAATAATATGACAAAGAAAGAGAACAAAGTTGTTGAAGGAAGAAAGTTAAGAAGATTTGGTATGAGTACAGATGGTAAGATACATATCGAATGGTTATTTCATAATGATCTTGCTAACTGTGATGATGAAAGAACATTAAGTTCTGTTGAAGAACCTGTAAATATCTTAAAAGATGCATGGATAGCTCTCGCTCCTATTGCTTGTGAAATGGCAGAGCTACCGGAAAATTGGGAATTGATACAAAGAGGCTTGACGGTATCATACAAGAAAGATAAGAGGATGTTTACTCTTAGTGTGATCAGGCTCTTAGAAAAAGATGATAAGGTTCTTAACATCACTACTCCCTGTAAGCTACAGTCAGAAGTAGAAGAGTTTGGATGTATGAAGAAAGCACACATTGAAGTGATTGATACCTTCATTGAACAGGTATGGAAATATCTTGATGGTCATAGAGTACAACCTGAATTACCGGGTATTAAGGAGGAATAGAATGGCAAACTGCCCAATAGACACTTGCTTTGGTAAACCTGTAGATATACTAAAAAGACTTAATATAGATAATGCAAAAATAAATGGAATACCAAATAGAATACTGGGATTCAGGGGTAGAAAAATACCAGAACCATTTGAACTTAAGCTAGATGTGCGACCAGAGTTTATTCAAACTTTACAAGAAGCTGTAAATAAAGGAAGAAGCTATCCTTTAGCGCAAATTGATATGGCTAATGATCCATCTTTTACTGCTACTTATACTATGTCTAAAGATTATAAGGAGAAATTAATGAAAAAGAGAAAATATTTTAAATTCAAGTTTATAACACTTGAAAGAGAAGATTCAATTATTGTAGATGGTAATTATTTTAGCAAAAATAACAACGGTCTTGAAGGATATGGTTATCGTGATAATACTATGTATTTCTGTACAGCAAAAGCGATAGATGATGAAGATGAAATTGAATACAGAACATTAAAAGTCGATACTAATTACTTCTTTAAAGAGAAGGTTGCTGTTACCTCAATTCCCTGTGAGTTTATAGAAGATTTAAAATAAGCTGTTGCCCCTTTAACCGGGGGCTTTCTATAGGAGAATACTATGATATGCAAAAAATGCCACAAACCTGCTGAGTACAAAGTAGCTATCTCTGCAGCTTTCATTGGAAGTTATATAATTAAACAAATGCAAATATTATATTTTTGTAAAGATTGTATTGATGATAAAATTAAGCCCCGATTAAAAGAATTAAAACATACTAAGTTTATTGGAATAACATATAGCTATAACGGAATAATATATTACTATATCTATACAAAGGAGAATTGAATGAGCAAACTACGGAAACAATTTGAAAAAGACTATATAGAACCTAAAGGTGCAGGAGTAGATAGGTTTTGGATTGACTACGCTGAATCACTTGAAGCTCTACTTACTTGGAAAAATACTAAGGATGAATTACCACCAGAATGTGAAACTGTATGGATGGAAAATAGTAGATACTATGGTGCTGGTAGATTAGTAAATGGAGAATGGTTTACACATGATGGGAATGAAGTTAATGCACCGTGGAGATGGTTATCAATATCTAAGGAGAATAAAAATGAAAACAATATTAATTGATTATGAAGGAGAAAAAATTATCATAGAACGTAATGTTAACATAGTTGAAACAATAGGCGTATTAGATGCTGCAGTTTTATTACTCAGAACTGAATTATTAAAAAAATGGGGAGAAATTAAATGAAAGTTAAAGTAGGCGACACAATTTATGATGGGAATATAGAACCAGTAATGGTAATACTTACCACACAAGACAGAGTTAATATTGGATGTATGTCACCACAGTCACAGCTGTATGCATCAGCACCAGATGGTCATTTTAAAACAGAAGATGATATGTTAGCCTGGATGAAGAAG
>Ga0222679_1000428_pt1 | contig 15038 bp, 21 predicted proteins | sample AntAcemetagen939_FD_179843 | JGI IMG/M metagenome (GOLD analysis project Ga0222679, IMG submission 179843) | Saline water microbial communities from Ace Lake, Antarctica - #939 | ecosystem: Environmental > Aquatic > Non-marine Saline and Alkaline > Saline | place: Antarctica: Ace Lake...
AATGTAGATTTGATATTTGATGACAATATGGGTTCAGATGAATTCAATTATATACAAAAAATGCTAGAATTCTGTAAGGATGATATGAATAATCAAACTGTCTCAAAAGATTATTGTTATGTAAAATCAGATTTTATAGATAAGAGTATGGAGCATGATTGTTGTGCGTCAAGTGCTTCTATATATACAGGACCAATAGTAAATAATGAACCTCATATTTATTTTGGTGCATGTAAGAATCCTGTAGTTACAGATAGTACTATGGGGTATATCACAGATCCTGATGATTGGTTTTTAAAAAAGGCAGCGAAAGAAAATAAAATTAAAAAATTCTGGAGAAAGTTATGGAAATAATTAAACATGAAGGTAAATATTATACAATACGTATATTAGGTGTTGAATTATTTAATAATAAAATAGATAATAGATTTTCTGGTTTCTACATTATACGTAGTTATTTTGTTTCTGATTATGATCATAATAATCATATTTATACAGTGGTAATAACAGATAAAAATACGGCTATATTATACAGGAAATTTGACTCTGATATAAATAGAAGGAAAGAAATATTATATAGAAAATTTAATCATAGAACTTGGTATAATGGAGGTGTTTAATGACAAGAGATGAGTTAGTTAAAATTTTAATGCAAGGTGAAAATTATCGTATTGTGGTAGGAGGGTATGAAGATGGATATGATGATATAAACAGTATAAAAATAATAAAAATGTTTGAAAATTACAATACAGAAAAAGATAGCAATGAAAAAAGTTGTTGGTATTGTGGAAAACATAGTGATATAAATGATCCTTATAATCTTACTGATGAAGAGAAGGCAAAAGCAATACCAGCAGTATTTTTAAATTTTGATTTGAAAGAGGATAATAAAAAGTATGAATAAAAGATAAAAGGAATTTTAATGACTGATAAAGATAAAATAAAAAAACTCATAGAAGCTTTAAAATATTATGCTGACCCAATGACTTATTATGAGCATATAGTACTTATTCCAAATGAACCTACTTGGGCTAACAATGGGAATATAACTGATGATTTGGTATATGAACCATACTATGGTGTATATACACCGGGTAAAAAAGCTATTAATGTATTAAATGAAGTTGCTCCTGAGATAATGAAACAAAAAATAAAAGATGATGAAGATAGACTACAAGAAATTAAAGAAGCTGGATGTAAATATTATAAACGTAATAGTGTTTCAGATTTAATAAATACAGTAAATGAACTTAACGGAGGTGTTTAATGAGACTTAAAATTGGTGGTCATAATGTTAAAGTTAAGATATATAATCAGTTTGATTCTTGTGTCAATAATGTCGGTACTTGTGCTCCAGCTAAGGGTATAATAAATGTAGTTAAGAATTATGATGGTGATAAAATGTGTAAGCAGGGTTTTGCAGAAGCTTTATTACATGAGGTTTGTCATTTCATTGATTACGTTTATTGTGGTTATATATTTGAAGAAGAAGTTATAGAATCTGCCAGTAAATATTTACTTTATGTGTTTAATAAGAATGACTTATTCAATTTTCCTGAATCTGTCGATGTAATGGGATTTGATTATTGGATTAGGTATAATTATAAATTCAAAGGTGATACAGGTAAAATACATATAGATGTAAATTATGTTACACATGATATATCAATGAGTGACAATAATGATATGTGTGATAATTATACTAAACTTGGGGTAATAGTCAGTGTGTTAAAGATTTTGAACAATGAATATATTAAATCAGATATTTTTGAGGATAATATTCCAACTTTTGCTCAGGGGATTTTTCAGGTTATGATTGATAATAAAAAGTTTAGGAAACTGTTTAAATGGGGTGAGTAATATGGAATTTTGCAAAGACTGTGATAAAAAAGAGGAGTGTGTAAAATTATGCAAGAAAGCTGAAAGGTATGTTAATCAGGATGAAGTATGTTTGGAAGAATCTTTAGTGGTATCTGTTGATTCTTTCAGTGAACCAATTGATTACTGTGTACGTGATAGTATGTATGATAAAAAAATGATTATACGACTGTTTAAGGATGGCAGAAGTGTTAAAGATATAATGTACCATGTACCTTTTTGCCAGAGGTATATTTATAAAGTTATAAAGAGGTACAAAGAGGAGAGTATGAATGAATGATTATTTAAAATATAGAAAAGAAATGAAGACTGCCGATATATTTGAGTTTGCGTCTGATAGCATTCTAGGCAAACTTATAAGAATGAAAACCGGATATGATGTTAATCATACAAGTTTGTTGCTGAAATTAAATGAGTTTGATAGTTTGAAGAGTAGAGTATTTACTCTTGAATCATTAAGTAGTGGAATTGAATTACATTTGTTGAGTGAGAGAGTTGATAAATTTAAAGGTTCAATTTATTGGTATCAGTTAAAATCCCAACATGATGAACATAGATCTAACATTGCATCATGGGCATTAGAGCAGATTGATAAAAAATATGATTATTGGAGTATACTTGCTAATTTATTTGGTAGAGTAAATATAGATAGTAAGTTGTATTTTTGCTCAGAGTATGTTCATGCTGCATATAAAAAAGAAGGTCTTATAAACGATATCAAAGCGTGTGTTCCTGGTGATTTTGGTAAGTACAATCTGCACTATAATAGAGTAAAAATAAAATAAATTGCCCTATTTCGAGATTTATCCCCAATTAATATAAGTACTTATATTGTATTCATCCCTATTATAGAGGGGTGTTTTTTCTTATAGCTATTTTAAGGGGTTAGTATGCCAGCAGGAAATATTTCAAATATTGAGAGACTCCAGAAAATGTGTCAGGTAAGGGATCTTGTTGAGTCAGGATTAACTGATACAGCTATAGCCAAGAAAATTGGGGTTGAGCCTAAGTCTGTTCAACGAATGAAAAAATATCTTGATGAGTTGGCAAGAACCGATCTGACTTCAAAGGAAATATCTAAAAAAAGAGCTGAGTTATATTTAGAAATAACTGAGGCTGCTGTTGAGGCTAAAAAGTTATTTGATAGATTAAAAGCGTGGGTTCCCTGTAAGATGTGTAAAGGTACTGGTGAATTAACTTCTAAAAAAGATGATTCAGTAAAACCTTGTTATCATTGTAAAGGTCTTGGTGGATTTATAAGATCTGGAGATGCTAAGAAATTCTTTGATGCCTGGATGGATTCTATAGACAGAAGAATGAGATTGTATGGCCTTGACCAAATGAAAGGTGGAGATATGATCTTTAATCAACAGGTAAATACGAATCAGTATATAGCACCAGATCGTGTTGATGGCAGAACCGCAGCTAGAATTACTGATGCATTAAAAAGTAGTCATGAATCAAGTATTCAGGAAAAATATGAAAACAGCAGAGACTATTAATGGACTTAGAGAAAACTTAGAAAAAGATTATGACTCAACCTTGCCAGAATACCTTGAGCAGTATCTCGATGGTGAAATAAAAAATAAGCCAGAGGTTAAAGATAGGGGTTATACACAATTTTGGAAAGAGGAAGAATTTGAGTTAACTAAGAAATATTTATGGAATAAAAACACAAAGTTTAAAGAAACTTCAAGAAACTCTGATCGGGTAGAACAAGAAAGAAATTTAACTAAAGAAGAAGTTGATATTTTAATAAGTATATGTGAGCATGATTTATACTTATTTGCTATAAGATACTGTGCACATTATCTAAAAAAACCAAGTAATGAATTGCATAGATATTTATATGAATATATAAGTACAAATCTTGGAAAGCAGAATAGAAAGAAAGGTTTCAAACACGCACTGGCAGCCCCACGTGCATATGCAAAATCCACCCTAATATCAGCTATACTTCCTTTATGGTGTATAGCATACAACAAGAAACGCTTTATAATAATATGTTCAGATACAGCTAGTCAGGCTGAGGATTTTCTTTCAGATATAAAACGTGAACTTGAATTTAATGACCTTCTTAAAAGAGACTTTCCCCACCTAGCCACAAAAGGCCCAGTCTGGAGAACAGACGAGATAATAACTAAGAATGATATAAAGGTTAAAGTTCTTGGTACTGGTTCTAAAATACGTGGTAGACGCTTTGGTATATATAGACCTGACCTTGTTATTAATGATGATCTTGAATCATCAGATATGGTTCGTTCAAGATCTATGAGAGAATTTGTCAGGTATGAATGGTTTAATAAAGACCTTCTGTATGTTGGTGGTGAAGAAGATTCTCCATGTGATATACTAGTAGTAGGAACTATACTTGGTAAAGATAGTTTACTTAATGCTTTATTAAATCCAAATGAGTACCCAGATTGGACAAGTAGAAAATTTAAAGCTGTTTTAAAGTTCTCAACCTCTGATTTATGGGATGAGTGGGGGGATTTATATAAAAACAGATTTGATCCAGATAGAATAGAAACAGCTAGAAAGTTTTTTCTTGATAATGTAAAAGAGATGCTTGCTGGAACTGAAGTATTGTGGCCTGAAGGTGAACCTTATTATGACTTAATGGTTTTTAAGTTATCAAATCCGTCAGGTTTTAATTCTGAAAAACAAAACAGTGTTATTGATGAAAGTAAAATACTTGTACATTTTAAACAACTTCACTTTGAAGACTTCAGTACTAATGAAACTATACAAAAAATACTTCTATCTCCGAAAAATTCTTGGTATGGGTTTTTAGATCCATCACTAGGAAGACACGCAAATCGTGGTGACTTCAGTTGCATAACAACTATATGTAGAGATTCAAAAAGTGGTTATTTATATGTTGTTGACTTTAATATAAAGAGAAGAAAAGTTGATGATCAGATAGATGCTATCTTAGATGACTATGAAAAATTTAAATATAAAATATTTGGTGTTGAAACAAATGCGTTTCAATTAGTAGTTGCTGATAATCTCAGAAAGAAATCTAGGAAACTAGGGTATTATGTACCTATTAAAGATGTAGTTCAGAGTAAAGATAAAAAAATGAGGGTTGAGGGCATTGTACCATTAATAATAGATGGAACAATTGTGTTTGATACTCATTTATATAATAGTAGTCAACAGTATAATTTAGCTATAGAGCAAACTACTACTTTTACTGGAGAGAATGATGCACATGATGATGCTCCTGATAGTTTGGCTTCATGTGTTAGTATGGCTAAGAAAAAGATATTCAGATTAATTACAAAACAGACTAGGTGATATAGTGGCTGAAAAGGTAAAGATTGTTAAATTAGTAGATCGTGAGCATGACCTTTATAAAAATAACTACCTAAATTGGGAGCTTTATAGAGATGCTGCTAAAGGATCTGAAGAGTTCATGGTAGCTAATTTAAAAAGTCATAGGCTTGAAGACTCTACAGATTTCGGTCAGAGGCAGGATAGATTATATTACCTTAATTTTTGTGACACCATACCTAAGATATTTAACAGTTATATATTTAGGCATAGAATTGAAAGAACTGCAGATAGTGATTTAGAATTATTTAGGAAAAGTATTGACGGTAAAAACACAGCAGTTGGCAATTTTGTAAAACGGTGTGGTTATCTTGCGTCAGTCTACGGTGTTATACATGTTATTGTTGATATAACAGAATCAAGTAAACAGAATCCAACGAAAGCTGATGTAAAGTCAGAGGGTACACAACCGTTTACTAAAATAGTCCTACCTACGCAATTGAAAGACTGGAGTGTTGATGATAAGGGTAATTATAATTGGATACTGATAGAATTTGATTATAATGATGATTCAGATCCTACGATAGAAAGAACAACGTCTACCTATTATAAACTGATATCAAGAGAGGCATGGTGGATTGAAGATGAAGATGGTGAAAAAGTACCATCTTTTCCAGATGGGACACCAGCATCAGGCACAAATGCTCTTGGTATTGTACCAATAGCAACAATGTATCATACAGAAATTGATGATGATAAAATCGGAGAGTCAATTCTTAAAGATATAGTTTTTATAAATATAACAATAATGAATTGGTGCTCATGCATAGATGAGATGATAGAAAGACAAACCTTTTCTCAACTTGTTATGCCTGATGATGGCAGTTTGTCCGAAAGTGAGGAAGATGGACAAGATCCATTAAATGTAGTTAGTACTTCAACTGTAATGACTTTTCCGGCTGATGCATCAAATCCACCCGCATTTATATCACCAAATACAGATAGTATTACTACAATTTGGAACTTGACTCTTGATCATGTAAAAGAAATATATAGACTTGCAGGATTGCAGGGTGGAACTTCAGATTTATATACATCTAGATCGGGAAGACAATCACAGATGAGTTTCTTAGGTGTTAACTCAACATTGAAAGAAAAAGCAGCATCTTACGAAAAGTTTGAAAATGATGTATCTAGACTTGCTTATTTACAATTAGGTAAAACAATAGATGATTATACGGATGTAGTATATCCTAATAGTTTTGATATAGTTGCTTTAGAAGAGGAACTTGATTCAATTATTAAGATAATGGAAAAGAATTTTTCTACCGTGTTAAATAAAGAGTTACAGAAGAATGTAGCAAGGAAGTCTATAACACTTCCTAATAACTTAATGGTAGAGATAGAGGCTGAAATAGATAGTTCTTCTGGAATAGTTGAAGCTGCTAAATCAAATCAGTTTGAACAAGAACTTAATGGTCAAGGAAACCCAAATACAAACCAGACTGATTCGCTGAAATCTTCTGGAACTCAGAAGAAGGAAGATACGAGTCATAGAAGAAAGGATTAAAATATGGTAGCACCAAAAATGACAACAGATGAAAAACGTTGGCAAGCAGAAGGCGATGCTTATACTTTGATGCAAGCTGAGGAAGTTAAACTTGACAGAATTAGATTAAATGCAGCAAAGAGAGAAGTTAAAAAATTAGTTTCTAAGAAAGAAAAGGAATTGAATAGTGCTAAAAAAATTGCAGGTACAATAAAAAAGAAATCTGTAGTTAAGCGAAAACCTATAGTTAAGAAGAGAGTTACAAGAAAAACTAAAAAATAACAAAGGTAACGGACGTTATCTTAACCCTTATGGATGTGAGGAGAAAACAGAATATGGATACAAAATTAAAAGAAAGACTTGATGAACTTGAAATTAAAATTGATGACGAGGATATGAGTGATGATGAGGTTAATGATTTAATAAAAGCTAAAGAAGCTGAACTTGATAAGAATAAGAAAGATGACAAGACTTATTCAGAAGATGAATTTAAGAAAGCGGTAGCTGCAAGAGACAAAGCTAAGAAAGAAATGAGGAAATTCAGAGATCAAGTTTCTGATCTAGAAAAAAAGATAGATGACGCTGTTGACCCGGATGAGGTTAAAAAGCAGAAGAAAGAACTTAAAGACTTGCAAGATTTTAAGAAAGAGAAAGAAGAGGAAGAAGAAGAAGAAAAATTAAAAAATCTTGATGATAAAGACAGGATGAAAATTCGTTTTGATAAACAAATGAAAAAAATGCAGGATGAAATTGATAATATCAAGAGTAGTAAAAAAGAAGTTGAAAATAAAATAGAGGAAAATAATAAAGTTGCTGAGACTCGTATTGAGAAACTTCGTATGAAAACTCTCAGGGCTGATATTGTTGAAGAAGCTTCAAAATATGAGGTGTATAATACATCTCAGATATTCAGGCAAGTAAAAGATGATTTTGAGTATGACAAAGAAATGGATGAGTTTGTTCATATTGTCAGAGATAAAAAAGGCAAAATCGTTGATGAGATAAGTGTGGATGCATATATCAAAGAATTTCTGAAAGATGAAGCTAATGAAAATCTTTTAAGGAGTAAGGTAAACAAGAATTCTATGCACTCTAATAAGCAGAATGCTAATAAGGATAAAGATAAGATTGGTGGATTTAATCCCAAAGATCCTGAAATAGTTAAAAGTGCTAGATATACTAATATGACACCTGAACAATATATTAAAAGGGTGCTTATTCCTAAAGATAAAATTAAAAATAAAAAGAAAGAATAGGAAGGTGAATATTCATGGCGGAGATTAAGTACGGAAGAGTTGAAGGTGAGGGTAGTGGCAGGGAATATCCTGTTGCGGCTAATCAATACTTTCATAGATTGGGGGGTAAGTTTGTCTATTTGAGTGCAGGAAATGTCACATTGTGTGCATCTGATGCAACTGAGGTTGCTGGTTGGGCTAATGTACCTAAGTGTACTGCTGGTTATAATTCTTGGAAATCATCTAGTACTGCTGGAGCAGATAGTGTATTTGTAACTTACGGGATGGATGATGTATATGAGATACCGTTTGATAATACAACCAATGCATCTTTGGCAGCTTCTCTGATAGGATTAAGTTGTGATACTTTGGATACTAGTACAACTTATACGCAGATTCAGAAAGCTAGATACATAGCAACTGCTGCATCTTGTTTGTTAGATATTGTTGATGTTGATACTGATAATACGACAGTTCGTGTTAAAATTAGACCTACGAAGAAACAAAACATCTAAGGGAGGTGTTAGATAATGGCAGTTATGAGAAATGAATTCACAGAAAGTATGCGTGATGATTTATATGATGTATTTTGGGAAAATTACCCAGAGGTAGCTCCAGTTTATGAGCAGTTGTTTGATGTAGTTGACAGTTCATCTGCATTTGAACAATTTACTAGTGCAGTTGGTCTTGGTGATTTGTTAGAGAAACCTGAAGGCGAGGATATCGAATCTGATACTCCTCTGGAATCTTATACTATTGTGTGTAAAAATAGGACTTTTGCACGTAAGGTATCTTTTTCTATGGAGTCTGTTGACGATGCCAAAAAGGGTAGCCTTATGGCTAATTCGGTTGCTACTTGGTCCAAAGCAGTTGTAAGGACTAAGGAGAAATTTTATGCAAAATTCTTTAATAATGGGGCATTAACGGCTGGTCATGATGTATTTAAAAATACTATTTCCGGCGGGGTAGTTACCGATACTGCTGGTAATATGATATATGATGGTAAAGCATTTTTTGATACGGACCATCCTGATTTGGTAGGTAATACTTATAGTAATTTTGATGGTACTAATACACTTACTCACACTAATTTGAAATCTACTTATCTTATATATACTACTGATAATAATAGGACTGAACGTGGTGAAGTGTTTGATCTTACACCTGATGTTTTACTTCTGCCTCCGGGATTGAGGTTTACTGCACAGGAAATTCTGAATAGTACGTTGATTCCTAGTTCTATGGATAATACTACTAATGTGTTGTCTACTATAGTAGCTCCGTTAGAATGGGCATTTTTGGGTGATTCCGATTCCTGGTTCCTTGGGAAGAAGAAAATGGGGCTTATGGCTACTGACCGTGAAGATGTCTCAATTGACGTATGGTTGGATGATGTAAATCTTGACTATTACACTCGTATATTTATGAGGTTTGGTGGAGCAGTCACTCAGTGGCGAGGCTGGTACGGTAGTAATTTGAGCACATCATAAAATTATTTTCATATAATTTTATTTTTTACTTGACAAACTGGTAAAAATGTGTTATAATATAAATATTAAAAAGTGGGAATAGGGATGTACACCTGATAAGATGAGTTTTCCTGAACTTGTCTTTCCCACTAATTTTTAAATCAGGATTAAATCTACAGGAGGATTGCATATGTTTGATATAAATAAAATAAGTAAAAGAAATAGGTATGATTTAAAAAAGTCTTTAAAGACTTATGTTGGTATTGAGGGTATTGATTATGTAGAATGCAAGATTTGCAAGAAGAGGAGTCTAAGTATAGATAAGAGACACCTCAAATCTTGGCATAGTTTAACACTTGAAGAATACAAAATAGAGTTTCCTAATGCATGTATAGTTTCGGATAAAAAGAAAGAAATTCAAACTAAGTCAGCTATTGGAAATAAGTCTTGGCTAGGTAAAAAACTTTCTGATGAACATAAAGCTAAGTTGTCAGAATCTAAGAAAGGTAGTAAGAATCCATTTTATGGCAAGACACATAATAAAGAAACTACAGATAAAGCTTTAGTTACAAGAGTAAATACTGTATTAAAGAAATATGGTGTGAGTAATGTAATTCATATGCAGGAAGTTAAAGACAAGCTTTATAAGATTAGAGCATATGATATAACATATATAAGAAATAAAATTGAATCAGTAAAAGGTTATAAACTTTTATCTAAAAATTATAAGAATATATATGGTAAATTAAAAATAGAATGTCCTAACGGACACAAATTTAAAATGAGATATAATAATTTTCAATCGGGTCAAAGATGCCCAATGTGCTCAAATCATCACTCAAAGCCGGAATTAGAAATTTACAAAATTGTTAAATCCTATTTTAAAGATACAATCTCAGGTGACAGAAAAATACTGAGTGGTTTGGAACTTGATATATATGTACCATCAAAGAAAGTGGCTTTTGAGTACTGTGGGTTATATTGGCATTCTGAGCAACAAGGTAAAGATAGAAATTATCATGTAAACAAACTCAATGAATGTAAAGAACAGGGTATTGATTTAATTACTATTTTTGAAGATGAGTATATAAATAGACAGGATGTAGTAATTTCGAGAATAAAAAACAAACTTGGTGTATCAGATGCTGAAAGAGTATTTGCAAGAAAGTGTAAAATAAAAGAAATAGATCCTAAAACTAAAAATGTATTTTTAAATAAGTTCCATCTTCAAGGTGGGGATAGATCAAGTATAAAACTTGGTGCATTTTATAATGACAAATTAGTATCAGTTATGACATTTTCAAAACCATCAATTGCTAAAGGGTTGAAGAATACTAAAGATACTTATGAATTAAACAGATTTTGCTCAGACTCTAATTATATAGTTGTAGGTATTGCTTCTAAGTTGTTTAAGCATTTTGTCAGAAACTATGAATTTAATACTTGTTTTTCGTTTGGGGATAAACGGTGGAGTAATGGTGATGTATATAAAAAGTTAGGGTTTGAATTTGGGTATTGTACTAAACCTAATTATTGGTATATAATTGATGGATGCAGAAAGCATAGATATAATTACAGAAAATCAGAGTTAAGTAAAAAGCTCGGCGTGTTTGATTCTAATCTTACTGAATATCAGAATATGTTAAATAATGGATTAGATCGAATATGGGATTGTGGATCTATAAAATGGGAATATAAGAAAGGAAGTTATTAATATGCCAAACAGGGATGGTAAAGGCCCGAGAGATAGAAGTCGAAGGAAAGTGGGCAGAGGTTTAGGGAATTGCAAGAAAGCCAAAGTAAATAAAAATAAAAAGAAAAAATAAAAGTGTACCTCGTGGGCAGTACAGGTTAAGCCCTTACCCGACATAGAGGGGGTAGTTTTCTACCCCTTCTAACTTCAAGGATGTGATCTAAAATTGTTATCCAATAAAACCAAAGATGGAAGTCTTGTATGGCCCAACACAACCGATGATATGGAAGACCTTGAGGAATGGAAACATGGTCAAACAGTGTATGGATCTTTTGCCAAACTCCATTCTGGGTTTAAGAATTATAGAGATGATATAAATAGAGCTTGGGGAAAAGAAAACGATTACAAGAAAAATACTTTATATGTAGATACGTTAAAATTGGTATCTGAGCAATTGAAACGATAAAAGCTAAAAGTGTAAATTCATGTGGATAGAGTAGCTCTCGAAAAGAAGATTTCCTCATCTTCCTGCCACATTTTAAAAATTGAGGGCTAAATCATTGAGGAGTGATTATATATGAGTAGGAAGAAATTACCATACAAAGATATAAAATATAGAATTGAATCTGTTGATGGTTATAAGTTATTAAGTACTGAATATACAGGTGCTCTTTCAAAACTTAAATTTATGTGTCCTGAAGGCCATATATTTTGGATGACTTGGAATAATTTTCAACGAGGGCAAAGATGTGCTGAATGTTATAGATTATCATTATGTTTAGATATTAATTATATAAAAGAACAAACGTCAATACTCGCCTTAGGTTATAAACTTATAAGTACTAAATATATAAATAATAATGTTAAAATGAAATTTATATGCAATAAAGATCATACATTTAAAATGAGGTGGGCACATTTTCAACAAGGACGAAGATGTCCTGAATGTTATAGATTATCACAATGTTTAGGTATTAAAGATTTACAAGAGCAAATCACAATAATTGCTTCAAGTTATAAATTATTGAGTACTAAATATGTAAATAATAATACTAAAATGGAATTTATGTGTGATAAAGGGCATACATTTTGGATGCGTTGGGGTGATTTTCAATTTGGTCAGAGATGCCCTGAATGCTATTATGAGTCTAAATGGAGAAGTTATACACCAGAAGAATTAGCTGAGTTACATAATTATAGAGCAGTAATAATTAAACTATCAGAGCAAAAATATAAAGGATACTATTATAAAATAAACCCAAATAGATTAAAACGTAGTAGATATGATTATCATCTTGATCATATTTATTCAATAACTGATGGGTTTAAAAATAGTATCCCCATGAAAGTAATATCCAATCCTTACAATTTACAGATGCTCTGGTGGTCAGATAATATTTCTAAGTATGGTAATTCATGGCAAAGTAAAGAAGATTTATATAAAGGATATATAAGATATATCAGTGAACAATTAAAATAAAAGGAATAAAAAATGGAAATATGTAAAATATGTGGCAAGGAATATACTAAAGTTAATGTACAGCATTTAAAAACTCACGACACAGATCAAGAAACTTATGACAAACTACCGGAATTTGTCCCAAAAAGAGTTACAATAACAGAAAAAGAAAAGAAAGAGGAAATTTTTGGGAAACCATTAGAGTCTATTGAAAAGCCATTAGAAGTATTCTTACATGAGTTTGGAATAACTGAAAAAGAATTACGGGAATTGGTTCGGTCTTATAAAACCGGAAATGCAATTGACGTAGTGCAGGATATAGAAAGAAAACAAAAAGCTGGGGAAAGACATGCAGAGCAACTGAAAGATGATGATATAGTTGAAACATCAAAACTTTCAATTGCCGAAGTATTGGTAAAGAAATATGGGTTTACAGTGACTGCTGTTACTAAAAACCCTAAAATTTGGAAGTTAAAAAAATAATTAAGTTTATGTGGATAGGTTGGCCGCCGAAAAGAGGGACTCTCTTACTCTCCTTCCACATTTTAAATAACAAGAGTTAAATCATTAAGAGGTGATTTGTATGAGAAAATTGTTATATGATGATGTAAAGAAACAGATTGAATCTGTTAATGGCTATAAATTGATAAGTACTGAGTATAAAAATTCACATGCTAAATTAAAAATTAAATGTCCAAATAATCATGAGTATAAAGTAAATTTAGCAAATTTTAAATCAGGCAAAAGATGTCCTATATGTGCTTATAAAAATAAAGGTCGTTCACAAAGATTATCTTTAGATTATATAAAAGGTAGAATTAAGATAATAGCACCTATGTATAAATTATTATCTGTTAGTTATATAAATGCTAAAATTAAACTTAAATTTATGTGTCCCAAAGGTCATATATTTTGGATGACTTGGGATAATTTTAATAATGGAAGTAGATGCTCAGTATGTCATCGTTTAATATCTGTAAAGCGTCTTAAAGATACAACATTAACTATAAAATACATTAGAGATAATGTTAAAATAATAGCTCCTACGTATAAGTTATTATCCACTAAATATGTTAATAATAATACTAAGTTGAAATTTATATGTCCTAAAGGTCATATATTTTATATGACTTGGGCTAATTTTCAAAGTGGTCAGAGATGTCCTTTATGTGGTGTAGAGAGTAGATCAGGAATTAATCATTACAAGTGGAAAGATTATACAAATAAGGAATTACAAAGTTTTAAATATTATAAAGAATTTATAATGAGTGAATCTAATAGAAACTTTGGAAAGTATTATTATAAAATAAATAAAAATAGTTTAATAAGAAGTAAATATGAATATCATCTTGATCATATATACTCAATAATGGAAGGGTTTAGAAATAATATACCTCCTGAAGTATTATATAATCCCAATAACTTACAAATGATGTGGTGGAAAGATAATATAATAAAACAAGCTAAGTCAGGATGTACAAAAATAAAATTATATTTAGGATATTATAAATATAAATTAGAAAATTAAGGGAGTTGTTTAATAATGGGTGATTCAAATTTAAGAAGTAACATGGTTGGAACAGGTGTTGAAACAATTACAGAAATAGCTACTATTGAAGCTGCCACTTTAACAGGTTCAGGTACTGTATCTGGGGATAATGTAACAGCCGTTGATGTTGTATCTGGAGCAACTGTACAAGCAACAAATTATTTAAGGGTTGGTACAGAGAAATATATTTTTATTAGTGATTATGTAACTGAAGCTAGTATTGTAGCTGCAGCTACTGCAATTAATGCAACTAACATAGGTAGTATAACACTTGGCGCTGGCTTACTGTGGGTACATGATAGTAATACTACAGCTTCAACAGTTACTTTAGTATAAAAATTCAAAAAAACAAATAATCTCTCTCTACTTCTGTCTTTGATCTGGTGTTTCTGCTTCTGATTCTACTGCTAATTCTGATAAACAATAATATAAGGAGTGATACGAATGATTCTTTCCAATTCTGGGAGAATTCTGTTTAGTGCCTACAATGTCACTGCAACTACAAATTACGTATATGATTCTGACGGAGCGACAGGCTCTGATGCTGGTTGGACTTCTGCCAAGTCAGATAATAATGCTATAGGTATAGGTCTTACTGCTCTCGGTGCAACTTCACTTACTTATAGAATTGAGGGGCGTTTTGATACCTATAATAGAGCCTGTGAAATTTACAATGCATCACTTACAGCAATAACTACAATTGATACAATAATAAATATAGCAGAGCACGTTAAAGAATTACGTGTTGGTGTTAAGGTTAATAATTCGGCTACACCTACAGATAACACGATTTATATTGGTCTGTGTAATAGTGAGGTGAAGTAAGATGAAAAAAAGCTATATCATAACATTGACTATATTAATATCTTTATTATTTATAGGTATAGTTGGTAGTACATCCTATTTAAATTCTACTAAAGTTCAACA
>Ga0222679_1000430_pt1 | contig 15010 bp, 32 predicted proteins | sample AntAcemetagen939_FD_179843 | JGI IMG/M metagenome (GOLD analysis project Ga0222679, IMG submission 179843) | Saline water microbial communities from Ace Lake, Antarctica - #939 | ecosystem: Environmental > Aquatic > Non-marine Saline and Alkaline > Saline | place: Antarctica: Ace Lake...
ATCCTCTGTCTTTGAGAAGGACTAACCATTAATTCTTCATTCAAAAACTCATCTTTTAATATAAATACTAACTTCTCTCTAATTTCTTTTAATTCCTTTTCAGTTTTCATTGTTTATCCTCACTTTTCTTTGGATTATTATTAATAACTTTCTTCCCATTAATCTTAATCCACACTATATTAAACTCTTTTAAATTTTTATTAAGATAAGTTATAACTTTTTGAGTAGACCAAATATAACCAGTTGTAAAATGAGTCATAAGTGATTCTTCTGAATTTCTAAGAAATGCTTGAACTTTCATTGTTTATCCTCCTTAAGACCTACTTGGTGTATACCATTTCGTTTACTATACTTCTTTGTATACTTATCCTGACACTTCGGACATAATCCATGAACTCCACAAAACTTACGAAAACCTTCTTTAGTTTTCCCTATAATATTTCCACAACCTCTCTCAGACCTACTTGGTTTAATATTATTGTCAGAGTCAGAGGAAGTTCCCAGTGAGTGACCGTTCTGTTCCTCCAAAGTCTGACTATGATTAGGAATATCTTTCCCTTCTAAAGTTTTTAATATAAGAGCCAAAAAACCCTTAATTAATTGTAGTTCATTTAAAATTGATTTCTCTAACATATTTTCCCTCCACAACCTTTAATATTATTGTCTTTTTCCCTTTCAGATAAATAATTAGAAATAGCAGTTGGTGTTCCATCAATAACTTTTAAACCTTTAATATTATTGACTTGACACTTCGGACATAATTCAACCTCTGGGCATATTAATTGTCCACATCTTGCTGTATATTCTGAAAGGTTTGACTTTTGTTTAAATGTCTTTCCACAACCTTTAATATTATTATCCTCAGGCTGAGATTTGAAACTCGAGTCTCCCGAATTTAACTTAGTGTCCTGAGGACTATGATTAAAATTACCCATTATTTTGTCAATTACTTCAAAAAACTCTTTTGTTTTAAATCCATGTAATCTATATTCTTCCTTCAATTTCTCACTAAATTCTGTAAGTGCTTTATTTAATGCATTATGTATGTTTTCTTCTTCTGTTGTTTCCATTTTTAAATTCTCCAATTATATCTTCCATTAACATCTTTAATTCGTAGTCTGCAACTTCTCCTGACATAACTTCCATTCTTTTGCATTTTGCTCTCCATTCTTTTTTTAATTTCTGAATAACTTTTAAAAATTGTTTTCTTTGTTTATCTAATTCAATTTTACAACCTTTTAGATAACAATCAGGACACTCCATAGTAATATGCATTTTATTATGCTTTTTTCCACATATATCACATTTGTATCTTGTCATGTTAAATCCTCTACTATTATTTCAATTATTTGCTCTTCTAGTTTTAATGCTTCAGTTAGAAATGTTTTAAAACAATCTTTTATTTTATCATTTTCTTCTTCTGTCTCGATAATTATTCTTATTTGTTTTTTCATGTTATATTTACTACTCACTACTATTTATAAAGATTTGTAACCATTATAAAATGTTAAATAAATTCATTTCTTTGAAAAATTGGTTTGTATTTTCCTCAATATTTTTTCCATAATCTAAAATTTTAAAACAATCTTTTTGTTCTTTTTTTATTAAATTCATTTTTTCTAATTCTTTTATTGCTAATACTCTTAATTGTTTTGGAACAAGAAATTGTCTTCCTAATTTAGCCATTAAATCTTTTTTAGATATTATTCTTCCAACACCATATACTTTTTTTAGTGAATTGTGAAAGCTCAAGTAAAGCAATCCAATATTTAACCTCTTTTTTTCCATTTTATTATGTTAATGGGGGTAATATATTTATTATTTGATTTTTACTTAAACATTCATTTAATGATTTTAAAGCTATTGAATATTCATATACACATCCTAAAACAATTAAAACAATAAAGAAAACTATTAATAATTTCCACCAATTTCCTCCACTAATTAAGTTCTTCCAATTTATTTTTCCATTAATTTTAATAGGATAAACAATATGCCAACCTAAGAATCCTTTTCTAAAGTAAACTACTTCATTGTCTATTTCTATTTCTTCTAGTTGTTTCATTTCACCCTCTATTTGCAAATACTGCTGCAATTATTATTGTTCCAAAAACTAATATTAAGAATTGCCAAACTGGAAATGATGGTAAATTTTCTGATTTATTAGCAATTATGAAACCAATAACTTCAGCAACTACTCCTATTCCTGCTAAAATCCAAAATGCTGGATTTTCTAATGTGCTTTCTATGTCCAAATTATTTTACCTCCTTTTTTTCTGGTTCTTTAAATTGTTTTTCTAAATCATCAAGTATCTTTTTTTGTTGTTTTAATCCTAAGAATTGAACTCCTGTATTTAATAATGCACCAATTAGAATAATTCCAACCCACCATAAGTTTTTCCATCCATATATTGCTACACATAATCCTAAGAATAATCCAATTAACATTATTTTAGTTCCACCTATTTGAGTTTTTAATTTTTGAATGGGTGTAATTCCCTCTATCCCAACCTTCCATCTGGTAATAAATTCTTTGAAAGTTAATTTATTTCCTTCTTTATCTTTCCATATTTTCATTTTAATATTTATTTACCTACTTTAATTAAATGAGTTTCATCATAACTTGGTATTTGACAATATAATTCTCCTTTTTCTATTGGAGAAACTTCTTCATCAAAATCTCTATAATCTTTTGCAACAACTCCACTTTCATTAGTCAAATCCATACAAATCTTATCTGCTGTTTCTTGAGATAAAATTATGTTCTTATCACTAATTCCACATCCTATTAAAACTCCTAAAAATCCTATCCAAAAAACGAAAAGAATTAAAGCAACCCATAGTGAACCTTCTATTTCCATCTTATTTATTACCTCCTTTTATTTTTATGAATTTCATCCTATATAATTCCTCTCTTTATCTAATGAATCTTCTTCTCCACATTCTTCACAAATAGTTCCTTCTTCTATTTCTTTTCCACAATGTATACATTTTGGTTTCATTTTATCTTTCTTTCTAACTTTTCTTCTATTGTTTGAGTTGTTCCTTCAATTATTGTTATTTCTTTCATTCTATAATCTTCAAAATAATAAAAACTAATATTCCCAAACAAACAAATACCCAAAACAAATTCCAAACCATATTAAATTTAATTGCCTTTGGATGCTTTGCATAATATTCAAGTTTTTCTTTTTCTTCTCTTGTTAAGTTGTGTGTTTTCATTTTATTTTCCATTGAAATGTGTGATGACTATCAATCATTATCTTTCTTTTAATTACTTCTTTACTTCTTAATAATACACTAAGAGGTCTTGATGCACTTGATACATTTAATTTCTTTTCTATTTCTTTTGTTGATAACCATTTCTTTTCTTTCTTCAATAAATTCAGTACTTCTGATTGCCCGATTTTACCCTCCCAAAGTTCGTTTAGTATGGCATTCTTTACATAAAAAAACGACCTCCAATTGTTTTGAATAATCTTCATGGTGTCTTTCAGTTGCTAAATTAGTATTACAATCTTGACATAATTTCCCTTTTGGAATTTTAATATGATAATATGCTTTGCTATGTGCCTTTGTCTTTTCAGGATATTTTCTACTATATTTTTCAGCATCCTTTCTTCTTCCTTCTTTTATATCTTCATTTTTTCTCTTTTTCTTAATCCTTACTTTATTTTTTTGATACCATCTTTCCCAATTTTCCTTTACTCTATCTTTATTTTTACTTTTCCATATTTTAGTTTGTTCATATTCCTCTTTTTTATGTTTCTGATAATATTCTTTTCTTATTCTTTTTTTATGAATAATTAAACATTTTTTACAAAATTTCATAGTGCTTCTTTTTGATTTTACTTCAACTCCACAACTCTTACAATTAATTTTCATCTTTAAAAGATATATTTTTCCTTTATTAGATTTACTTATTTTTCTTCTTGTTTCTTCTGTAACTATATGTCCTTTATTAGCTATAGAAATTTTTTCTTTATGCTCTTTTGTTCTTGGATATATCCCTGTTGGCATTTTAAAATACATACTTTTCTAACCATTTAGTTATCTCGCTAATATTTTCAGGACAATCCTTAAGTGGAATAATTACTAAATCTAAAGTAAATAAAGGAATCTCATAAGAATTATATTTTTTAACTCTGTCTTGGATATATGCTTTGTCACATTCTTTTTGCACTTCGTAACAAATTACAGATTTATCTCTTACATTTTCTACAAATATGTCCGGCTTTAATCCATTTTCAAGTTGGAACTCTGTGTAAATCCTGAGCCAATCCTTTCTTTTATTTTTCCTAAGTATTTTTCTTACGATTAATAGTTTTACTACATCATGTTTATCTAATTCTGGAATAGAACTTGCTAATCTTACTTTGTATAAATTATCCCAATCTATATTTCCCATGTTAATAAATTATCATAGATTAATTAGTATTTAAAATATAGTTACTATTATTTAGTTGTGAATTATCTTGATTATCTCCTTTGCTTTCTTTAAATGAGGTGCTAAATCATATTTCAATAATATATCTGCTTCTTTAGTTCCTGTTAATAATAAGAGTGCTGTTTCTAATATTGCTATTTCTTTTTGATTGTTCATTTTTTATTTAATAATTCATCATCATAATTTAATTTCTTTTCTACTTTCTTTTTGCAATCTTTACAGAAGAACAAACCTTTACCTAAATAGTAAGTATTCTTTTCTTTGCATATTGGACAAGTAAAATTAATCATTTTTTATAACTTTCAATTTAAAACTTATATGGTCAAAACCACCTAAAGGATAACAAAAAAATCTTTCTGCAATAAAAGGATTAATATTAATTAACTTATTAATAATTTTCTTTAAGGGTCTTATCCAAAACCAATCTCTACAATCTAACCAGATTAATTTATTTTCTAAAACTTTAAATTCTACTTCACTATACTTTTCCCAAGAATCTGGTTTAAAATTATCAAAACTTCCACTTCCAAAAAATCTTTTATGTGTTAAATGTGAAAAAGCCATGCAACCTGAATAATGTGGAACAATAATTGTTATTATTGTATTTGGTTTTGATATTCTATGTAGTTCTTCCATAACCTTTATTGTATTTTCCAAATGTTCTAAGACATTATCCATAAATATTTCATCTACTGAATTATCTTTAAAAGGGTAAGGAAAAACTTCTAAATCATGTTCCACATCTGCTCCATTCTTTTTAGTTAAATCTACATTTATCCAACCTTCTTTTATATCTAATCCACACCCTAAATTAAGTTTATTCATTTTACTTTCCACCTACTATCAAACATTTCATGTTGTTCATCATTACTTAATTTATTCATTTTAAATTCTTTAAATCATTAATTATTATTTCAGGTTTAATTTGCATATTTATTTCTTTTTGTCCTTCATAAAATTTGATTAACTTATTTATTTTATCTTTTATTTCTTTAAGGTTAATATATTCAATAACTAATTGCTTGTGATAACAAAAAGGGTTTTCTAAACAAAATTTAGTATGGTTAGTGCAAGAGCAAAGTAATAGTGTTCTTCCTTTTCTTTTTTGTAGTTTAACTGAGTATCCTAATACTTCAAATAGTGTTTCACTTATCTGTTTTACTTTTGGTTTGTTCATTTCTCAATTAACCTCTTTCCCTAAAATCTAAAAAATAAAAATAAAAATAAATGTTTGTTTATGCTACTGTTATTGTTATTGGATAATTTCCACTTCCAGCATATCCATCTACTGTTACTTGAGGATAAACACTTACACTTTCTCCAGCAAGAACTAAAACATCTGTTGTTCCTAAAGTATTATCTGTATAAGTTATCAAATCTGTTTCAAATAACCAAGCAGTTGGATTCCAAGCTTTACTATCAAAATCTACTTTAGGCATTAACCAAAACTTTGCTCCTGAACAATGTAAGTAATCATCAAATCCATTTTCAGCCGAACAATAACTATTTCCTTCATCAGGATTAGCATTGTAGTCATTAGGAATTGGTAAGTTTACACTATCAATTGTTGTCCAAGTATTTTTAGCATCTCCTAAATTTACAGCATTAGCAATATTCCAAGTCTTTGCTGAATCTACATCTGGATAATAAACTAATACATAATTAACTAATTCTGAATCAACTTTAAAATTGAATTTATCTCCAACTATTGTATAAGAAACATTTGCTTTATTATCTGTAGGTGTCCATCCTATAATTTCCTTACTTGTCATCTTTAATTCTCCTACAACTCCAGTAGTCAAGTTATCACTTTCACCTTCAACCAAAACAGAAACTAATCTGCTATCTGTTGGATGACTGTTAGTTATTGTAACAACATTTCCTATACAAGTATCTCCTGAATAACATTCTACACTAAATTCACCATCTCCAGTAACTTCTATTGGCTGATTTACATTTACACTTACACTAAACACAGCATAGTAAGTTAATGCTACAACTAAACCAAGAGCTAAGATAGGCAAACCAAATAGTAAATACTTCTTATTAAATTTCTTTTTCTTATTATTTTCTTTATTCATTTTCTAACCTCCTTTCATCTTTGTTCTCTTTTGAATTTGCTTTTATCAATAGTATAGCAATTATAATCAAACAAAAAGCTATTAAAAAAGCTATTAAAATATAAATCCAAGTTGGAATCTTTTTAATTATCTCTGGCTCACTTGGAACTTCTTTTATTACTTCTCTATCAATATAATTAGGAACTTCAATTAAAACTTCTTTATCTACATAAGTTGTTCCTCCACCTCCACCACTGCTTGAGTAATGATTAATTATTTTTTCTTCTATATCAAAGAATATTATTTCAAAAGATTCATTTTGAGTGTATTTATTTAAAGTAAATGTAACATTGTTTCCAGATTGAATTATTTCATCAAATATAATTGGTGTTGAATTACCGACGATAGAATAGTATTCAAATGGTTTCTCTAATTGAATAGTGTATGGTTCTCCTGCTATCCATGTAGTTGCAGAGATACTTCCAATTAATAATAATGTGAAAGCTATGATAAATAGTTTATTCATTTTTCCTTTTCTAACAATTTAAGAATAAAATCTCTCCAAGTTAAATTACCTTTCTCTTTTTCTAATCTTTTATAATCTTCATCTTCAAAGTAAACATTTATTGATTTCATATTCCTTATTTACTTAGATAGTATATAAATATTTCTAACTACTCTATAGTAATCATTTTCTCCTTATAATTATAGGATTCATATTATTAATATAATGGCATTTTTTGCAGTAGAATGTATTTCCAACCACTTCAATTCTTTTTGAACCACAATGGGGGCACTTTTGAGGTCTCATTTCTTTTCTACTATTTCTTTTAATCTTAAAATTGTATTTGCTAATAATTCAATCGATTCTGTGTTTGCAGCAGTATTATTTCCTAATTGTTTAATTGATTTAACATGAGATTCAAAGTTTTGATTGAACATTGCTTGGTTTTGTGTAACCTTATTTATACTTTCCAATAGAAGTGAAGGAGTTACCTCAAATTTATGTTTCTTATTATCATTCCACCATTTTTGCATAGGAATATTTGTTTGAAATGCTTTCTTTCCAACTGTTTCTAATTCCCCACCCATACACAAGCTGTCATCTACAATCAACCACTCCCCTTCCTCATCTGATACTCTTATTATATTTCCTCTCTTATTCTCTTCAATTGCTAAATCATTCTTAATTAAAGCATAATGTTCCTTTTGAAATGATATACTTGATGGTTTGATAAGTATGCCTAATTTACGATTTAAAGCATCTACAATCAATTTTATCTCTTGAAATGCTGAATACCTTGATTCTATTGCTGTCTCTCCGTAATAAGAAGCATCTTTTTTATCAAATATTCTTAAATGGTCATTGCAAAGCCATACTTTTCTACCTAATATTTTAATTCTTGGAGTATTTTCTTTAGCTCCCACAATTTTATGGTTTATTTTTTTGTCTTCTAATATCTTAATTCTCTTATCCCAGTCCTTGATTTCCTGTGGAATATTTACATTCCAAACATAAGCATGACCTCTTGAAATATCTTTCTTTAGGAAAATACCATACTTAGTTAAGTTTTTACTCTTTTTACTTGGTTCATACCACCCTCTTCCTTTTTGAATTATAAATCCATGTTTCTTTAATCTCCGAAGGTAATAGTTCAATTGTTGTTTAGAAATAGATAATTCTTTTTGAATTTTGGAAAGATTAGTTGAATGTTTTAGACCATTGATAATAGGTAAGTAAAAGTCTGATTTCCAAGTTGAATTTTTACTTCTTTCCTCTTTCATCAAAACAATAAATCAAAACCATTAATAAACAATTCTTTTAACTTTAAAATAGGAACAATGCTTATTTTCTATTGGAAATTGTTAGGTCTTACAAAATATTACTTATCCACTACAAATTAGAAAGATTTAAAAGTGTGTTACTACTTATAAATATAACAAAAGATAGTGGGAAAATCAAGTATAACCCAAAAATCTTGACCCCTTCCCCAACTATCTTTTAGAATTCTAATTAAGAATATGTTATGATTTTAAAGAAAAAGTTTTACTATCTCTTTTTCTTTTTGCTTTTAGGTCTTCCTCGTTTCTTTTTTGCCATTATGATTTTTTATATCTTCTTTATTAAATTATTATCTTCTATTTCTTCCTTTACCTTCTTTTTCTGTTTCCTTACATCCACTTCTTCCACGATTAGTTCTTACTCCTCTTCCAGAACCATCTTGTTTTGGTTTTCTTTTTGCCATTTGTTTTTTCCTCCAATTTAATTAACATGAATCTTACAATCCTGCAATTAATCCTGATTCTAATTTTATAAATTCAATTCCTACAATGTTCTTTGCCCCTAGCCCAATTAAATCTCCTGTACCTACTTTCTTTTTCTTTACAACTTTAACATTCTCACTAGCCAAAGCTGCTGCTTGTATTGTTGGAATTAAACCAATTATTTGTTTTATTGCCATTTTTTTTTTAGCTTTCCAAGTATTAAAAAATAAAAATAAAAAATTTATGTTTATTTACCAAGTGCACCTAGTACTCCTGACCTTAGTGTTGGTTCTAATGCTATTACAGCTACTGCTAAAGCAAAGAAGATTACTATTAATGCTGCCATTGCTCTACCACCACTCTCTGCAATATAAGTTACTGGTTGTGCTGTTCCTGAAATTGTCCATGTGAATCCAGTAAATCCTGCAGCTGCTGCTGAAGTTGGTAATACACTTACAGCTAATCCTCCAGTAGTTGGGTCAATTACATTATTAGTTACTGTATAATTTGTTGATGGAATAATTTCTGTTCCAGACTCATTATAAATAACTACATCACTAATTGCACGATAGTCTGTAAGATATACTGTTGTTGAATTACTTGCATCTCCAAGTGAAGCATTAGCAACTGCTACTGTGCTTGTTGAACTTCCTACTTCTTGTGCAATCACTTGAAATAGTACAACACCTACAATTATAGCTACAGCAACTACAATAATCATTCCTAATCCTTGACTAACTTGTCCTTTCTTATTCATCTAATACCACCCCCTAAAAAGTATAAATCAAATATAAATATCATTTTAATCAAAAAATAAACTCCTTTTTTCTTGTTCAAATGTGTTGGTAAAAAACTTGTTTTCTTCTCCTAAAATACTATGTGGTTCTTGTTTCTTAATTGTCATTGTCATTTGGCTTGGTTTTAATATTTTCTTTGATTTTAATTTTGTTTTTAATAGCTTTTCTGTTTTACTTACAATATCTTTCTTATCTTTTTTCTTTACCATCCTTGAAACAACCTCTTTTTACTTAATGGAATATTTGACTTATTATCTAAGAAAATATTCTTCTGTCCTAAAATTGGTCTATCATTTTCTAATATTTTTGTATCTTCATGCAATATACTCTTTTGACTTTTTAGAATTGATTTGCCTTTCCAAGTATCTGCTCTTTGTTTTTTTCTAATCTTTTCTAAGTGCATTGTAATTTCTTTTTCATCTTGTTCTTTAACATATCTTTCTAGCTCTCTTTGATTAGCAGATTTCTGTCTTTCCTCTAACATTGTTTGAATTTTAAGGTCTTGTTGGGCATCTTTAAACTTTTGCTTTAGTTCTTTTTTGTTTTCACCCATTCCCTTTATTAAGTTTTGTATAAGACCCATTCTATTTACATGTATTATTGGTTTTTAAATGTCGATTACCTTGTGAAAATTCTTACAAAGAAAAAACCTATTGCTAAACCTCCTATTATTGCTATAAGTATTAATAAAACTGAATCAATAAATCCTGAAAACATAAGTAAGAACATTGCAATTATGAATACTAATCCTATTAAAGTCATTCTAAAATATGCTGCTAAACTAGTAATAACTAATAAAGCAATAGCTGCAAATATTTCTGGTGTTCCCGCGAATACAGAAATTAACCATGTTTGAAGTTCCAAACTTTCAATCCACATTTTTTAATCTCTCCTCAAAATCATTTAATTCCATAACTCTTATTTCATTTTCCCATAATCTTAAAACTTTAAAACCATTTTCTAATAATTCTTTTGTTCTAATGTGGTCTTTTTCTAAACCAATTGGATATTTATGCCAGTAGTCTCCATCACATTCAATTACTAAATTCATAATTGGAATTAGAATATCACATTGATAACCATGTTTAATTTTTATATATTGGTGTGTAAAAAATTCTATTCCTAATTGTTTTAAGAAATTTTGAATTTTTACTTCTATTGATGTATCTTTAATTGGAAAAATTTGCTTTGCCCTTCTTTCTCTTATCTTCTTTTTTGTATCTTCTGAATGTTTATGTCCTAAATGACATTTATTACCTTTTAATCCTTTTCTTATTTTTTCTATGGTTTCTTTAGTAGGATATTTTTCATACATTGGATGGTTCTTTCCAGATATTTGTGGTAGTTTTTTTCCTTTATTCCAAGGGATTCTTCCTTTACTACTAATACTTATCTTTTTCTTCATTTCATCTGCTTTTTCTTTTCCCATTATTTCTTCGTAAGTTTTACCTTTCTTTGGAGAGGGTTTTCCTTTTAGTATCTTAGAGTTAGCTAACCCTATTTTTCTTTTATGTTCTTCAGACATTTTTCTACCAGTCATACCAGATTTATGTCCTTTAACAAATGGAGAATTAAGGGTTGGATTCATTTCTCCATTAGCTATCTTTTCTTTCATAATCTTACTTAATTTTTTTCTTGTTTCCATAGAATTTACATACCCTAACTTTTCTTTTCTTTTTCTTGCTTGAGTTTTTAGTAATTCTATTGATTTTTTTTGTCTTTCAGTATAATTACCATTAAGTTCTTTCCAATATTTCTTTTTTGCTTCACTCATTTTCTTTCTTGTTTCCTTATCATCTATTCTTTTCTTCATTTTTAAAATCACCTGCCAGCAAAATAATCGACCGCACTCATCACAAAGCCAACTGCTAGTGAACCAAAAATAAGTCCTACAATTGATGTCATCCATGGTTGATGTAAATCCATTACTAATTTAATTATTCCCCAAAAGGTTGAAATATATAATGCTGCTACTGTAACTATAAAAGGTAAAATTACTAGACTAGGGTCATAACCTCTTGCAAAAAGTCCAATAGTAATAATTGCTGCTCCTCCTAATAAAATTAAAATACCTGATGTTCCATTAAATAATTCTGACCAGAAACTTGAACCTTCCATATCTATACTTGTTATTTGAGATGTAGTTTGATTAATATTTATTCCAACTGTATCTAATATTCCATCTAAACCTGCTGGTAATCCTAACAATGATAAAAACATAATCAATGCAGTAAGCATAACTAACCAACTTCCTAATTTCATTTTTGAAACTCCCTCATTACTAACATGACCATAATTAATCCAGTTACAAAAGTTAATAAATGTTCTACTTCATTTCCACCAAATACTGAAAGTGTTGGTATTAATTCTATTACAACATCAAAGAAGAATACTATTAAGAAAGTCATTACAGATATATTTATTGGGCTTGTAAATCCAAATTTATAAGACATTATTCCTATTGTAAAGAATATAACTATAAATATTATTAAGTATCTTCCAAAGTCATCTATTCCAAAGAATCCTGAATCCATATATGCAGTAAAATCATCAAAAAATGTAGAAATACTCCATTGTGTTTTATCTGTATTATAAACAATCCATCTTGCTGTTCCATTTGTATATGTTTCATTTATTAACCAATAATAATCTAAGTAAATTATTGTTTGATTGTTTGTATTATAACTTTTAGTTAGTTGAGTTCCTGAAGTAGTTGTAGTATCTCCAGTTATTATTGTTCCATTATTTAATCTTAAATCAAATCCATAACTTGTTAAATCCCAGAAACTTGAAGTTAAATAAAAACCAAAGTCGTATGCTGTGTCATTTGTTAATGATGAATCTGTTGGAAGAACACTACTAATAATTCCTCTAAAATAACTATCTGTTATACCATCTCCCCCACTTAATGTAATTGTGTAAGCTGATTGTGTTGGTGAGAAACTTGTTTCGTATGTTGTGAATCCTGATTTAGTAAATGTAAAGTCGTGTTCAAAATCTGGGTTTAACCAAATAGTTACTCCACCATCTGCACCTGTTGTTCCAATTCCAACTTGAACATCATCTCCAGATATTTCCCTTACTGCTGTAACTTCTACTCCACTTAATACTGAATTTGCTGAATTAATTACTTGAAAGGTTACATAAATTCCATCTGCTGTTCCTAATAAATATAAAGTAAGGTCTGTTGTAGTATTTGTATAATCTAAAACTTCTGCATCATAAATTCTTTGAGGATAATCTGCTCCTTGTTTGTATTGTATGTAAGGGTCTACATTCATTGTTAAATTTGGAGTTGCACAAAATCTATAATAATAATTTAAGTCTGATGAATTAATATATGTATAAGTCTTAGTAACTGTTCCATCTCCTAAGTAGTAAATGAAATTACTTGTTGGAATTGTTGCATTAATTACTGAATCATCTGCTTCGTCTTTAAAACTTACATTTAAAAAAGGAGTAGTATAACTTGCATTACAATATGTAAATACTGTTTCATTTACTGTTTGATTTGTTTTTGTTGTATCTATTTCTGTTGCACCTAAAGTTACCTTCCAATAAAATTCTTTACTTCCATTTCCAAGAGGAATTTGAATTGTGTTTGAAAAATTAGCATTAGCATTTGTTCCAGTTTTTGTTGATGCTCCTTTGCTAACACCATTCCAGAAAAATTCTGCTGAAGTTGTTTGAGTTCCATTTGTTGTTATGTTTGTTGTAAATGTTTCTTCTTGTGTTTCGTAAGAGGTTGAATTATAAAATATTCCTTCTTCTATATATGAACTTATTGTTAAATTTCTTGTAGTTCCATTTACACAACTTACTGTATTACAAGATTCATAAGTCCAATTATAATCTCCATAATCTAATGTTTTAGTAAATAAATAATTTCCTAAAATCCCAGAAGTATTTGTTTCAATATATACATTATTAATTATTAAACTAACATTTACTGGAGTAAAATCTGAAATAGTTCCATTAAAATCTATTGAAGTTGATGTTGTATTAAAATTATTTTCTGGTGTGTTTAAAGTTATTGTTGGAGGAAATGAACTTGTATAAGTTATTCCTGTTCCACCATTATATAATTGGGTTATTTCATCTGCAGATAAACTTCTATTCCAAATTCCTACTTCATCTATTTTCCCACTATACATATACCCATCTCGAAAATATTTCTCATCACTTTCAGAAGAAAAAGCAATTCCTGTTCCACCATCTAAATCTCCACTCATAGTGCTATCTGTTCCATTAATTTCCCCATTTACATATAACTTTAATGAACTACCATTATAAGTAAATGCTACATGATACCATTCTTGTGTATTTATAGCAATAGGAGCTGTTACAGTATATAATGTGCTACTTACATAAATATTAATTTGTGGTTTATCTGTAGAGTAATCAACATCTAATCTCCAAGTATCCTCTAAATTTCCAGCACCACCATCAGCAGCTCCTACAATGGTTGAAGTTCTATCTGTTGCATTATAATAAATCCAAGAACTAACAGTTACTGCACTTACTGGTCTTGGAAAATTAGCAACATCTATTCTATGGTCTACATAATTTGTAGTTGTAGTTCCACTTACTGAAAAAGAAGTAAAACATTTATCTATTATTCCAGTATAACCTAATAATCCAGTATCCTGTGCTGTTCCATTATAAATTCCCACAGAATCTACTACATTTGTTCCAGTAGTTTCATCTAATTTCCAATAAGAAACTAAATTTGTATTTAAATCAAATGTCCAACTTGCGAATTCATTTATGGTCTTGCCAAATAGTGTCGGAATCCATTCTACTTTATCTCCAACTTGAACTTCTGTGAATATTCCAATAGTTACTTTCCCTTTAATTAATGTTTTTGTTTCAAAATCTTTCCATACTTCTTTTTCTTCTTGATGTGTTCCAACAATTACATTTTCACAAATCTTAGTTCCATTTAAACTCTTTAAATCCAAAGAACAAACTTCTTTATAATCATTAACATCAATTAACTCTGTTGTCTTGTATTTATAATCAAAACTTCTTTCTATTTTCTGCCATTCATTATTTAAATTGTAGAAATCCATCTTTTCAAAAGCATCTGTATAAGTATCATCAAATAAATCTATTTCAAACTCTGCTACCTTTTGATAACCTGCTCCTACCCTCATTTCTAATGGAGTGTTAAGTTGTATTGTCGAAATATCTCTACCTAATCCTAAAGTATTTACTATTGTAACTGTTTGAGTAACATCATCATATTGTTTAACTGGGAGAAAATCCAAAGCACTAACAGTTCCAACTAATAAAATACATACAAACATTAAAATTAATAACTTTTTCATATTTTCATCCTCACTAATATTGCTCCAAGTGAAATACTAAATACTAACCAAATAAAATAAGGCACCTGAACATCAACCAGTAAACATAAAAACTTTGTTCCATCAGTTATG
>Ga0222679_1000432_pt1 | contig 14996 bp, 20 predicted proteins | sample AntAcemetagen939_FD_179843 | JGI IMG/M metagenome (GOLD analysis project Ga0222679, IMG submission 179843) | Saline water microbial communities from Ace Lake, Antarctica - #939 | ecosystem: Environmental > Aquatic > Non-marine Saline and Alkaline > Saline | place: Antarctica: Ace Lake...
GGATTAGAATAAGCCCAAGAATAGGACAACATGATTTAGAATTTAAAGTAAAACAAGCAGAAAAATTTTTAGAAAAAGGACATAAAGTTAAAATTGAAATGATTTTAAAGGGCAGAGAAAAATGGCTACCAGCAGCTGCTGAAGAAAAAATAAATAAATTCATTGAATTAATATCTATTGAAATAATTTTTGAACAAGGAATAAAAAGACAACCAAGAGGATTAATCGCAATTATTACTAAAGGACAAAAAAATGAGAAAACTTAAATCAAATAAAGCCTTATTGAAAAGAATTAAAGTAACTGGAAGAAAAAAAATATTAAAAAGGGCTCTCCATCAGAGCCATTTTAATGCTAAAGAATCGGGAAATAAAACGAGACAAAAAAGAAAAACTAGCGAATTATCTTCTGCTGATATGAAAAAAATAAAACAAATATTACCGAATATTTAAATTTATGACTAGAGTTAAAAGGGGCGTAATGGCTCACAAACGCCGAAAAAAAATAATAAAACAAGCTAAAGGATTTAAATGGGGAAGAAAATCAAAGTATAAATTAGCTAAAGATGCGTTAAAACACGCCTGGACTTATGCTTATCGAGACAGGAAAAGAAAAAAGCGCGATTTTAGACGTTTGTGGAATATAAAGATTAACGCAGCTACAAGAGAAAAAGGAATAACCTATAGCCAGTTCATTAATAAATTAAAAAAAGGCGGGATTGAACTTGATCGTAAAATCCTAGCCCATTTAGCAGAAAAAAAACCGGAAGTTTTTGAAAAGATTATCGAAAAAATAAAATAAATCAAATCTCTGCCACTAAAAGATCTAAGGCCGCTGAACCATCCAAGCGGCCTTTTTTTAATCCCAATTCAATTTTTAATAAATATTTATATATCCCCTTTAATTGTTCGAATCCAAAATTCTTTAATTGCTCCGAACTTTTTTTAACCACAAAAGGATGAAGCCCGCTTAATTTAGGCAAATTATAAAAAGGAGTTCCTTTTTCAATTAAATCTTTCAATTTAAGTAAAACGCGAATTTGATAAACAAACATGGAGAATAAATAAATTTCATTTTCTCCTTGCTCTAAATGTTCGTGAAGCAAACGAAAAGCTGTTTTTTTATCTCTTTTAGCTAAAGCATCTAATGTTTTAAAAATATCAGTATCTATTTTTGACTTAACTAATAAATCAATGTCATCTTCATTAATTGACTGCCCCACCTTATAACTCATTAGTTTATTAAGCTCATTATTCAATTGCCACAAATCACTGCCAATATAAGTAACTAACTTCTTTAAAGCTTCCTGACTGATATTTGCTTTATTTTCACTCGCTTGTTTTTTTAACCAATTAATTAAATCATTGTCCGATAAAAGTTTGAATTCTTCAAACATGCTTACCTGACGCGTTAAAGAAGGACGAGTTAATTTTCCTTCTTGATAAATAACAACTATAATGTTTTGATCGTCTTTAATTTTATTTTTCTTAATATATTTTAAAAACTCTTCTGAAAAAATTTTATTCTTCAAAGCGTTTTCCAAGATAATCAGCTTTTTTTCATCAAACATAGAAACTGACTCAATTTTTTCTTTAATCTTGTCAAAATCTAAATTATTCTCTTCAAAACGCGCCAAATTAAGTCCAGTTTTATGCTTAGCTTTATATTCCTCAATAACTTCTATTAATTTTTGTCTTAAGCGAAATGTATCTTCGCCATAAAGTAAAATAATCATAATGTTTTTATTTTACCACTTCAAACTTTTCAGAGCAAAGAATAAACACATGCCTTCTAATAAATCCAAAAAGATGGAGCAGGCACGGCCTTACAGAGCTACATCCTTGCAAAGCAAGGTTGTGCGAATAAGGCCGTGCCTTTTCAGATTTTTAGGATTTCTAGGCATGGCTTTTTATATACTATAAATCAAAATGCTTTTTTAGATATATTTTAATTTTGCTTAAAACACTATTATTAACTTCGCCTATTTTTTTAATAAATCTTTTTTCGTCAAAAGAGCTTATATGACAAACATTAATTGTTGAATCTACAATTAATTTATTAAGATTATTTTTCGCTATTCCAATGTTATTTGCAAAACTACTACTAAAACCACCCGCAATAGCCATTACGGTAATTAAATTTGAATATTTTAGTGATAGATTTGAAGATATAATAACCGCTGGTCTTGTTTTTTGGAATTCGTGACCAATGCTTGGATCATATTTCACTAACCAAATTTCGCCTTGTTTCATAGATTCATATAATAATCATATTCTTTTTTAGAAAGTGGCTTTAATTGTTTGTGAACATCATCTGCTCCAGCTTGCATAAAATCTGCCAATTCATCAGGCTTTTTTAAAACATCCACTACTAAACCACTAATAAGATTATCTATATTATAATCATTTTCATGAATATAAATTGGCGGATAATCGTGACTCGACTCTGATAATAAAACAACTCGCTTGTTTTGCTTATCAATAAATAATTTTTTAATATTAGCGCAATCATCAATAATTGAAACCACATAATCGCCATCACCTGTATTCTTATAACTTTTATCTACCAAAACAAGATCGCCGTTTTCTATACTTTTTCTATTTGCAGATACTTCAGCTCTGTTCATAGAATCCCCTACTGCTCGTAGAACAAAAATATCTTTAATTCTTTTTATTAGAGAATGCCCAATAATACCAGCTGAAACTTTAACAAATTCGCTAACAGGAGCATCGTCAGCAAAAGAAAGTGCTTGTCCGCAATTAGCATCTCCTAAAATAGGCAATGAAATTAATCCATTTTTTTTATTAATTCCAGCTTTGGTTTTTACTATTTTATTTCCATCTACACTCACTAAAAGTAAACCTGTTTTAATTAATTTATTAAGATGATGCTTAATTTTTTGAGGACTTCCTTTTTCACTAATCAATTCGCCAATTTGACGCAAAGTTAAACCAGCTAAATTTTTATTTTCAGCTAAGCCTAAAATTTTCTGTTGAATTTTATGCATAATTTTTAATTATTAATTGCTTATAATCTAATTATATTCCTATTTTTATCCATTGTCAATAGGAATCTTAACAATCAGTAATCTTTAACATCAGGTAACTATTGACGGAGAAAGACGCTTAGGATAGACTACATACAAACCCAGAAATAAAACAGGGTCAACATAAAAGTCGAGCCCTGTTTGAAAATGTGTTAAGTCGATATCCTAACACATTAACCCTATATTTATAGGATAACATATTTTCAGTTTTTGGGAAATAAAAACTAATCTTATAAAAAATAATGTACAAAAAAGAACGATGGTCAAAAGAAACAATTTTAGCCATTTGGGAAAAAGGAAAAATTGTTGGCAATAATGACCCAGATATCTATAGGAAAGATGCATGTGGCACATGGATGCAATTTAGTAAGCATGGCGATAGAGACGCAAAATATGGTTGGGAAATAGATCACATCATACCAGAAGCACTGAATGGTAGCGATATTCTTTCTAACTTACAGCCATTACATTGGAAGAACAACATTGAAAAAGGAGATTCCTCGCAATTAAAATGTGCAGTGAGAGATTAACTGATTACAAAACACACGAAATAAAACCGTCGAAGATTTTAATCAACGACGGTTTTTATTTTCAAAATCCTCTTCAAATCTTTTATTTATTCTATCCTAAAATTAACGTAATTGAACATTGCCATCTGAAAATACTACAAATATATGTTGCCATAAACCACCTATTTTTTGTTCTGATTTTTTGAAATATTCTCTACAAAGAACTCTCCTTTCAAATAACAAGCCATACGATGTATAAGCACAATAAATAAGTAATGTCATCTTATTATCAGATTTATTCTTTTTGCTTTCTAATGCTGTTTCTAGAATTTCTTTTATATAATTTGTCTTTGAAATATGATGCATTCTAAAATACATTTTACTAACATTTAAATCTTTCCTTGGGATAGATGTTGTTTTTCTTAAATCTGCAAGTATTTTTCGATTTCCATATGTAATTTGATACTTAATTTTATTATAAGAGATATCACAAGGTTCTTTTATTATTAACTTATCTTGAATTGCTAATTGTGGATAAAAAAATTACCTTGATTTTCAATAAATCTTTGTAGAGTCTGAAGTTCTTCTTGCTGTCTTGTGAATTTTAATTTAGCTTCTTTTTTATCTTGCATAATTTTGTATATTAATCTTCATATTGATCCTTAAGTTTTGCAGATAATCTTAAAATTGTTTCTTTAATATCTTGTATATCATTAAGTTCTCCACCAACCTCATTAATCATTATCTCGGAAATAGCTTCTGCTATATGAATAACAGCATAAAAAACAGGATCTTTTGTAGCCATATATGCTGGAAAATCAGTATTTGTATAAATGGTCAATTTTCTTATTTTTTTATCAAATTCATATGATTTCCAAGCAGAATCACAACCTAAAGAGTAAAATAAATGTTCAAACTCAAAAGTTTTGCCTTTCACTTTTATAGTATTTTTTTTATTTTCATTTCTTTTTTTAGGAATCCTTTTTTGATCTGTATTTTTTGCTTTAATACTTTCTTTATTACTTTCGCCCGATTCTCTTTTCTCTGCTAATAAATCTTCTTCTTTTCCATCGTCATTTCTAACCATACCTGTTTTAGGATCTATTTGTGCAGTATAACATTTTAGATCAGGTGAGTTATTAATCACATGACTAATTTTATCTTTCCAAATATCTAATTCGTTTTCTATTTTCTTCGTTATTTTATCTTGTCCTGATTTCTTTCTTGCTTCTTTTAAAAGTTCTTTAAATTCTTTCTTTAAATATTTTTCTGCGATGCTGTATTCTTCACTCTCTTTAATAAATTCTTTTTTGTTGTGAGTGACCGGTATAAAATCTAAATTAATTTCTCCTATAATTCTTGAAATAGTTGGATGTTCGCCAATAGCAATTTTATCATACGTTGTAATCATTCTTCCTCTTCTATATGTATGAAAACCATATAACCCTTTTTGAGATCCTTCTTTTAGTAATCCATACCAACCATATATTTTCTTATTTTCTATTTTTCCTTCTTTTATTTCTATCTCAAATTCTTTTTTTGAATTGTCAATTAGCTCATATTCTTTTGGTTTACAATTTTTACCATTTACCTTAATTCTTATTTCATTTTTTTTTATAAAAGGAGCAAATCTTCTTTCAAGATCCTTTTTTAATTGTTCTGCTAATTGTGCCCAATATCTTGCTAAATTTTCGATCTTAACAATAGTAAAATGATCTTTATTTGAAGCTTTAATTGATTCTATATTAATAGTCCATTCTTTCTTTCCTTTTTTTAACCATTCATCTTGATCAAAAACAATTTTATATTGTTTATTATCGTTCTTGGGACTCGTAATAATTTCGAAACGTGATCCTAAACTATTACATGCTGTTTTTAATCCCAATCCAAATTCACCAAGCATATTTTTTTTCTTTGAATGAGCAAGAGTTAAGGCTTCTACTAATTCTTTTTGATTCATACCGGTGCCATTATCAGCTATACTTATAACATTTCTATCGATCTTAATATTTAAATCTAACACTAATCCATCTATTCTTGCATCTATAGAGTTATCTACTAATTCAGCAACCGCTTGAGGCGACGTATAACCTGATCTACCTAATTTAGGCATTAATGTAATATCAGGAGTGATATCAAATATTTTTTTAGACATATTTTTTATTTAAGTTAATTATTTATTATTTATTGAAAAAATATTTTATATTCGTTAGGAATTCCACTTATTTTCTTATCTTTTTTTGTTGATCTCAAATCATATTTCCTAACCCTTTCTTCTTTAAACACCACGATTTCACTCTCGAATAAATAATTATCATAACAAGATCTTAAAAAAAATTCATTTAATAGATTTAAATGTTCTTGAAAATAATCATCCAGTTTTAAATTCTTATATATATAATTCCATTTATCCTCTACAGAATCAGGCATTTCTATAATAATATTTTTTATTAATAATTTAATATGATCTATGTATTTTAATATTCTATTTTCCTCAGTTATATTTATGAAAAATTTATTACCTGAAAATTCAAAAATTTTAATCCAGTGAACAAATGTAATTATTGCAAATAAAAATTTTGATGATGCTATTTCATTTTTCTTTTCCATAATATATATCTGTTTTTTAAAGGAATTAACAGAAACAATTTCTTGTTTGATAATATCTTTAGACAACATGACAATAATTTCTCTTACGGCACCATAATTATTAAAATAAATTTTCTTAAAGCTACTATCAATTATTTGTTTAATCCTTTGTCTGCTAATATTATAAGTAGGCACTAATTTTTGCAAAGTGGAAAAATCTTTTTTAAAAAAATTATATCTACTTAAAACAATAGATCTATGACGTTTTTTCAACCTGTCAAATATTGAACTCAAATAATTTTTATTAAACTCAATTGGAAATTTATGTCCTTTAACATCTTTTTTAAATTTAGGTACAAATTTTTTAATATGCTTTTTTAAATTATCCTGTCCTATTTTTTTTATCATTTCTTTTGTAGGGTTTAAATGATTATTTAATCCTTCCTGTTTAATAATGGGTTCTTTTTCCTTTGGACTTTTAGGGATAACTTTTTTGTATTCTTTTGTCTTTATTTTACCTAATAATCTTTTTAATAATCTTTTTATTCTTCTATTTTTATTTATTAAAAGACCGATTTTATTATAAGCATACATAATGGTTGTGTGATCTCGATTTAATATTTCTCCAATGGCTGGAAAGGATAAATAAAAATTTTCTCGTAAACAATACGCAAATATTTGTCTTGCTTCAACCAAATGAGCCTCTCTAGAACTACTAAAAAAAGAATTTTTATCTATTTTATAATAATCCAATATCTCATTGATTAATTTTTCATATTTTTTAATGTAAATTGACATATTATAATTTAAACTCTTTATTTTTAGGAAAGTGAAATTTTGACTTAGTCTCTCTTACTTTACGTTCAATTTCTGAAAAAATTCTACTTATTTCTTCTTCTGTATAAACATAAGCACTTCTATTAGCACAATTACCAAGAACTTTAATTCTTTTTAGAACTTCATTTGTTCGATAAGTTGCCAATTTTTTAAATCTTTCTCTTTTAGTGTCTTGATTTTTAAGGTGTCACCTATGTATCTCATCATGGACATACTTTTTGTGGAAAATTTAATAATCAAAAAACCGCTTGTGATAGCGGTTTTTAATTCGTTCTAACCATATCTTATCTAATCAATCTCAGGCCGTGCCTTAAAGTTTTTTTAGGTTTAATATTTATAAATAAAATTTAAACCTTTTAAAACCCTTTCAAGGCACGGCCTGGATCTCTTAGAAGATATGAGTTTATCCCCTTATTTCCAAGTGATATTTTGATGTGGTTCGACTATTTCTATCCATGTTTGTCCAACGACAAAAGGAATTTCTTTATTAGTATTTTTATCTAAAAATTTAAGTTTGCTATATGGATTTTTTTCACTTTTTTGCCAAAGACAATCAAGAACAATTCCGTTTTGATAAATTTGACACTCACCTGTTCCTTCTAAATCTAAATCATTATAATCAGGACCTTCAATCTGTTTAGAAAAAGCTCTCATGATAACAATATTCTTTGCTTCAATCTGTTGGTTATTGCTTTTATCTATTTCTTTTAAATTTGCCCGATAACGTAAATAAGAATTGGCTTCTGAATCATATTGATATGATACGTTATATGGATAAGAATAATCAATTCTTAAAATTTTATTATGTGCATTATTATTACCCGCCTCCTGAATGTGCGAATATCCTTCAAATTCATTCTCCAATCGATAATCAAATTTTTCAGCGCTATTTACTAATCTTTCTATTGAAGTAAAACCATTATGAGGCCAGGGCATTCCATCTTTGCGATAGAAAGCATCATAACGATTTATCATCGCATCGATATTATCCATAATTCCATTGTTTAATTTATCTAAAGCAAAATGAGAGCCGCCCCAATGAGCTAAGATAGCATCTATCCCCTGAGTTAAAGGGATAAAATCATGACGCGCGCTACGTAAAGAACCTATTGCTTCCGGAAAATTACAGACGTAAACAGCGATAATGCGTGTAATACTATTTGTAATAACTGGCATTTCAAAAACTAAGTCTGCTTGAGAAAGACCAGATAATGGACGAGTTACCGGATCATTAGCTAAAACAACAGCTAATGGCCTTCTATTGTAATGAGCGCAAGCTAAACCGCTCAAAGGACTAATATTGCCATCTATTTCATTAACTAAATTCGCTGATTGATTTTTTATATCAATAGTCCTATCTAATTTATTAAAAATAAAAATTAGCCCTAAGGCTAAAATAAAAAAAACCAAAATTAAAAAGAATTTATTTTTTACATTAAACATTTCTCTAAATTACGTGCTATCTCTTTTTAAAATTTTCTGAATTTTACTAATAATTTCATCTGGAGTGAAATGCGCTTTAATCAAGTAATCCTCTGCTCCTAATCTTAACCCTCTTTCAACTTCTTCTTGCTGTCCTAAATTACTTAGGATAATTACCGATATTCCTTTAGTTTTAGGATCTTCTTTAATTTTCTTTAATATCTCAAATCCATCAACTCCAGGCAAAACTAAATCAAGCAAAACAATTCTGTATTTTTCTTCTTTGACTTTTTTTAATGCTTCTGTCCCATCAATAGCTACTGAAACATTAAACCCATTGCTTTTTAATTTGCGAAGCAAAAGTTCCCTAAGAAACTTATCGTCTTCAATTATTAGTATTGGTTCTTTAGTCATATAATTATTTTAATTATTTAATTGTTTTTTAACTTTACCAACAACTTCTGAAGGATCAAAATCAGTTTTAATTAACCAATCTTTAATGCCTAATTCTTTTGCTCTACTCAACTCTACTGGTTGTCCTGAATTAGAAATAATAATAATTGGGATATCTTTAAATTCTTTATCTTTATTTATTCTTTCCATAACTTCAAAACCGCCCATTTTAGGCATAACAATATCTAAAAGAATTAAATCAGGTTTTTCCTCTTTTATTTTTTCTAATCCTTCCTCGCCATTTCTGGCGATATAAATTTTATATCCTTCTTGAGTTAATCTTTTTTGTATAAGGTCAAGAAGTATTTCTTCGTCTTCTATAATAAGAATTTTTTTCATAAATATAATATTAATTAATTGGTAAACTAAATGTAAAAATGGTTCCTTTATTTTTTTTACTTTTAAAACTAATTTTACCCTCATGAGCTTCAATTATATTTTTAGAAATAAATAATCCAAGCCCTGTTCCTTCTGCATCTGCTTTAACAGCATTATCAGCTCTAAAAAATTTATCAAAAATACGATTATGCTGTAAATCTGAAATTCCGATTCCAGTATCTTCTATTGTAACATATATAAAAAGTTTATCATGTTTTAATGAGATTGTCACGTTACCACCAATCTTATTATATCTAATCCCATTATCTATTAAATTTTGAACAACAACTTGTATTTTTTCCTTATCAATTTTAATTTTAGGCAATTGTTTTTCTGGCTTCTTAAATATTAATTTAATTTTTCTTTCTTTGCTTAATCCAGTTGAAAGATCAATAATCTCTTTTATAATTTTTTCCAAAGAACATTCTTTTTTACTATAAATAAAACGGCCTTCCTCAATACGACTTATATTAAGAAGATCATTTATTAAAAGAATCATTCTTTCATTGCTTTGATAAGCTTTTTGCAAAAAATCAACTTGTTCTGAAGAAATCACACCAACATCTCCATCTAAAATCATATGCAAAGACCATTTAACAGCCGACAAAGGAGTTCTTAATTGATGAGCCGCAATAGATACAAATTCTGTTTTCATTCGACTTATTTCCTTATCTCGCGTAATATCGTGTATAATAATTACCATTCCGATGACATCTTCTTTGGAAGCAATTGGAGTAATAAAAATATCGAAAAATCTTCTTATTGGCTTCTCTAAGATTAACTCGTATTTTTGGCCAGTCCATTCTATTTTTTGACCTATTGCTTCATATAATTTATTAATAGCAGGAAAATTAAGAATCTCTTCTATTTTTTTATTAAGAACATCGCTTTCTTTTATTTTTAATTTCTTTTCTGCATCAGGATTAACCAAAGCAATTCTTTTATCTTTATCAAAAACAATCAATCCATCTGTTATGCTTGTTAAAACAGCTCTTGTTTTATTCTGCTCCTCTTCTATCTTCTCTTTCGCTTCTTGAGTATCTTCTAGCATATTAGTCAATGCTGTTTTTGCTTTTTCTAAATCATTTGTCCTTTCTTCCACTTTTCTTTCTAATCCTTCTTGAAATCCTTTAATTTTGGTAATATCTGAAATGGCTAAAAAACAACCTATTATATTATCTTTATCATCTTTTCTTATCGAAATAGAAATATTTACTGAAATTCTTTTTTTGTTATAAGAAATTAAAATTACTTCACGATTTTTGATTATTTTATTTTCTAAAGCCTGATTTAAATATTCTCTTACTAATTTTTTATTTTCAAATAAAAATTCTATTTCTTTGCCAATAATAACTTCTTCATTATAACCAGTCAAATCATTAGCTGCTTTGTTGGTATCAACAATAATGCCAGTCGGGTTGATAGTATAAACTGGTAAAGGTAAAAATTTAGAAAATTCTTCAACATATCTTTCTAAATTCTCTAAATCTTCTTTAATTTGTCGTGAAATAAAAACTTCTTTTTCTTCTGCCATATTTATTCCCATTCAATTACAAATTCATGATAGGCATCGCCACTAAAGGGACATTTTGTTTCTTTTATTGTCATCTTATCTGTTTTAACAACAAGACCAGCTATTGATTTAAAATATCCTCTAAAATAAACACAAAGAATGGGATGAATTTTAAAATCCACTAAACGAAGAACCAGACGCTTTTCTTTTACATTAATCTCTGGAGCTTCAAGCTTGCTAATAGTATAGTGTTTTTCCCAATACTTGGCGCTTTCTTCAAATGTTTTTTCAATTGATATAAAATATCTTAAAAGCGTCTTAACGATAAAAGAATGTTTTGGAGCAGATATTCCCATATTAAAAATCTCTTTTTCATCCCAATTAAAAGTGTCTTGAATAATTAACAAAGACAAAACTCTCCACCATAACGGATACCATCCAGTAGAATTTATTTCTTTACTATATATATCTCCTTGACCAAGATCTTTAAGTTTTTTTCTTAATTCTTCTAACCCTTTTTCTCCTTTTTTATCTAAAATATATTGAACGTCAGTATGAAATACAGCCCCTCTTGTTTCTCCTTTTATTTTTGAAATTTCTTCAATTATATTTTTGTTTAACATAATATTGTAACTTATTTATTTTATTTCTAAATATTTTATCCAACAGGATTCATCTTCTTAAACCATGGACATTCATAACAAGTTTTAAATTCTTTTTTAAGATAAGGACAATAATCAGTCGCAACTAACCAACATTCTTTACCTGAATCAGTGGTGTAAGCAGGACAACCTTCTTTTAACTTTTTATCACACTTCCAAAAATCCCAGCAATTTTCTGTCCTTTTTGGTTTAATAATTTTATTTGGATTTTTTTCTGTTAATTCTTTTTTGAGTTCAATCATTTTAAGTTCTCGATCAATCGTTAATTTACGAAATCTTTCAAGCTCGTCAACTCTTTCTTCTAAATGTTTCTTATAATCCTCTGTTTCATCTCTAGACAACCTTAAGTTATTAGTCATCGTATTCAGCACAAGCGCTAATCTACCTATTTCATCCTCGCTCCGAACATCAATCTGATGATCAAGCTTGCCCTCACCTATAATTTTCGCCCCTTCTGCAATTCTCTTAATAGGTTTAAGAACCATTCTATTCACAGTTAAAAATATTAGAAAAGTATCACCAAGTCCAAGAATAAGCCCTAAAAGCATTAAGGAATAAATTTGTTGCAAGAAAAAAGCATGATACTTTTTTTCTGAAAGGACTATTTTTACGACACCAAGATTCCTTTCTTCTTTGCTAATTTCTGCTTCTACAACCTCCGAAATGATAACTTCTGCTTCATATTCAATACCATCCTCATCGCTATCTTTAGAATAATGCGCCACTAAATTATTTTTGTGATAAATTTTAACCGCTAGAATATATGGATCGTATTCAGATGCCTGTTCAATTGATAATTGTAAAGCTGGATAATCCCAAGCAAGAAGATTTTCAACGCAAAAAGTAGCTAAGGTCTGAGAAGTAAAAACTCCAGCCGCATCTAATCTTTCCTCAACAACAATATTTACTCTATATAAAGAAATTACCGTAGAAACTAATACGCAAAAAACAACTATAGAAAACACAACAATAATAATTTTAGTTTGTAAACGATATCCAAACATATTTAATTAGAATAAATTAATTGCCCCATTCATCTAGATTATAAAATATCGGCCCATAAACTTCATCGATAGCATCTTTGATGCCTAAATAATCTTCCCAATTAATTTCTACCCATTTTTCATATTTTCCATCAGAAGCTTGAATGCCTTCGAGATTTGTTTCGTGCATTCTCAATAAAGCAGTTTTAACTTCTTGAAGAACTTTTTGTGATACTTCATCTGTATTAACAACAAATGGGAATTCAGGAACAGGATCATGTCTCCAAACAGATCTCAAAACAACACCATCTTTATTATATTTACTTAAGGTTGCCTCATTAATAAAAGCTGCGTCAATTGTTCCAGCTAACACTGCCATTGCTGCTTTATCATGAGACCCTAGATACATCATTCCACCATCAAAATAAGTTTCTTTATCTATGTTTTCTTGCTTTAACATAGCTGAAGGCATTAAATTCCCTGAAGTCGAAGATTTACTTGTTCCAGAAACCTTTTTGCCCTCTAAATCTTCCAATGATTGATATGGAGAATCAGGTTTAACTACTAAATCGCCTTGATAAGTAGGTGAACCACTCTTTTGAGCGCAAGCGAATGGAATAACTGGACCATTTCCATTGGCCTGAACCGTTGTTACTGAAGCAAGATAAGCAAAATCTATATCACCATTTGCTATATCCTCAACAACGGCTGTATATCCACCAACATCACCTGATGTTGAATAAAGTCTTAATTTTATATTTAACCCAGTTGTATTACTTAAATGCTTTTCTACTCCTGAAAATCTTTCCAGCATTGTTGTTGGTTTTTCTAAAGGAAGAATCCCAAGATAATATATTTTTCCTTCTGTAGAATCTATACTAACAGAACCTAGTTCTGTTGATTCAACAATTTTATAAATCTCTCCAATTGTTGCGCAAAGACCACCGGCAAGTAGAAGTACAGCAATAACACCTAAAACAATTCCTATAATAGAAATTGAACGTTGAGTACTTAAATTTTTATCGGAATCATTATTTGATTTTTTAGAAAGAATTAACAAAAAAATTAAAATCAAAACTATTATTGCAACTAAAACAAAAATAGCAATAATTATCCAATGACTTAATTCGAGCCACATATTTAAAATGAAATTTATCATAATATTATCTCCTTTTTTATTATTTTTATTTATTTTATAAACCTGTTTTTATTTTAACATAGATAATCTATCTATTAAAGTATTAAAATCCAAATCTTTAAAAAATTTATTAACTTTATCTTTGTTGTAATCACCCCATTCCGACCCTTTCAGATTAAAATCAATAGGCACGTCTAATTTAATAGTGGCTAAAGAATAACTAAGAAAAGCTAACTTCTTATATTCCAACAACCTTGCTTTTAACTTAACATTTAAATTACTAGAATCTAAGTTCTTATAAATCCTCTCTAAGCTACCAAACTTCTTAAGCAATTCAATCGCAGTTTTTTCTCCAACACCAGGAACTCCTGGGATATTATCAGAAGGATCTCCTTTTAAACTCTTTAAATCAATGATTTGTTTCGGCTTTAATCCATAACGTTTAATAATTTCAGCTTCATTGTAAATAAAAGAATCTTTAATTCCCTTCTTAAAAGTATAAATATTTACATTATTATCAACTAACTGCAAAACATCTAAATCACTAGTAACAATAAAGCTTTTAACTTTTATTTTTTTGTTTCTTATTATATCTACAATTGTGCCAATAACATCATCTGCTTCAAATCCTTTCTTCTCATAAATAGGTATATTAAAAACATTAACCATTTTTTTTATTAAAGGAATCTGATCATATAATTCTTGAGGCGGCTTTACCCTCTTCGCCTTATAATCCCCATACTCTAAATTACGAAAAGTTGGACCTGGCAAATCAAAAGAAACTACTAAATAATATGGCTTTAAATCCTGAATAACTCTAAAAAGAATACTTGCAAAACCATAAACAGCATTAACTATTTTTCCTTTTTTTGTTTTCAAAGGTGGCAAGGCATGATATGCCCGATGGATTAAAGCATTGCCATCTATAATTACAAAATTTTTCATTTAATTAAAATCTTCCTTTTATTCTTATCTATATATTCAAATTTAAGCCAGAGAGTATTTTTAGGTAATATTTTTTTAACTCGCTCTGCCCATTCAATAACAATAAAATTACAGTTATTGCTAATAATTTCATTAAAGTCCAGTTCTAATAAATCTTTGTTCTTAATCCGATAACAATCAATGTGATATAGAAAATTATATTTCTTCATAATCACAAATGTGGGACTAGTAATTTTGTCCTTAATTCCTAATCCTTTAGCAAACCCCTGAATAAAAGTAGTCTTGCCTCCTCCTAAATCTCCCTCTAAAGCGACAACTACAGCTTTGTTTTTATCTGGTTTGTTTTTAATAAATTCCTCAGCTAAAAACATTCCTACCCTCTGTGTCTCTTTTGCACTTTTAGTTATAATTTCCATATATCTCTATTTTAATCTTTTGTTGCTTTTACTTATTTTCAAAAAATTTCCTCCAGTTACAACTTTTTTGCCCGTTTTACTTTCCAATTCTTCCCTTGCATTTTTAG
>Ga0222679_1000434_pt1 | contig 14968 bp, 14 predicted proteins | sample AntAcemetagen939_FD_179843 | JGI IMG/M metagenome (GOLD analysis project Ga0222679, IMG submission 179843) | Saline water microbial communities from Ace Lake, Antarctica - #939 | ecosystem: Environmental > Aquatic > Non-marine Saline and Alkaline > Saline | place: Antarctica: Ace Lake...
AGAAATACATACGTGATAAATGCTCAAGACAGTTTAGACGCAACCTATCCTATGTATGTGAATTTTAATATCATAAGCGAAATGACCAAGATAGTTTCGATAAATTTAGCTTTTTGGCTTTTAAATTATAGAGCTTATTCTACTGCTGCTTCAAGCGGTGGTGCGGTATCGAGTGCAAGTGGGGGTGGGCAAACTCCGACAAGTGCCAGTGGTGGTGCAGTTTCAAGTGCGAGTGGTGGTGGACCGACAAGCGGTGCAGCGAATGCTTATAATTATTATTATTTAGTTAATAGTTATTCTGCTCATGATATAGGATATTTACCTACTGCTTTTGATTTCGTCCCTGTTACTGACAAAGATCATACTCATTCAGTCCCAGCTCATACGCATACGGGCGGGGCTCATACGCATACAGTGACCGTGGCGGCTCATACTCATACCGGTGGAGCTCATACACATGGTATTACTTATGGAATTTTCGAAGAGGAGAACTCTCCAACAATTGTGCCTTCTATTTCTCGGGATAATGGTTTGACCTATTCTTTACCGATAGGGAGTTACACTAAAGACCAAGAAAATTTAGACATCACAAGATTCATAGATACGGTAGGTAGTAAGATGATTAAATTTGAATCATCTACGAGAGCAAGGCTTTCAGTGCAAATAACCATAAAACTTGACATTCGGGCAAGGACTTGATAAATAATATGTATATATTTACAGGAGAACATAGATAAAAACTCTTAAAAGTGGTATAATGTAAGTGTTAGGAGCAATTATGTCATTCAATGGTAAATATCATTCTGAAAAAACAAAAGAAAAAATGAGACAAGCCAGATTAAAAAAATGGCAAGATGAAGATTATAGAAAATATATGAGTGAAATTCAAAAAGGACATATACCTTGGAATAAAGGGAAAATATGTTCTCAAATAAGTAGAACTCTTAAAGGACATAAGATTTCCGATGAGACAAAAAGAAAAATAAGTGAAGCTAATAAAGGAAAAAATTCTTGGATGAAGGGAAAACATCATTCAGAGAAGGCTAAACTAATGATAAGCGAAGCTAATAAAGGCAAACAACCAAGATTAGGTGCAAAGCTTTCCGAAGAAACTAAATTGAAAATAAGTAAAGCCCATATGGGGAAGATTCCTTGGAATAAGGGAATATCTCGTAGTCAAGAAGTCAAGGATAAAATAAGTAAAGCAAATAAAAATAGACTTTCGGGTAAAAATCATCCTAATTGGAAGGGTGGAGAAAAAGCTGAACGTGAAAGATTAAATAAAGATTTGAAATATAGATTAGATTGCAGAATAAGATGTTTAATTAATGCTTCTTTAAGAAGAGGCATTAAAAATGGAAGGACTTGGTGTAAATTAACTGGATATAATTTTAAACAACTTAAAAAAAGACTTAATGACACAATGCCACAAAACTATAATTGGCAAGATTTTTTAGAAGGCAAACTGCATATAGACCATATGACTCCAGTATCAGCTTTTAATTATGATAAACCAGAACATATAGATTTTAAACGGTGTTGGGCTTTGTCTAATTTACAATTATTACCAGCCAAAGAAAATTTAATAAAGAATAATAAATTAATAAAGCCCTTACAATTATGTTTTAAGATTTAATCAATTATATAAAGAGATTTATTAAAGCGAGGTAGAGAATGAACGAAAAAATATTAAAAGAGATTTTACAAGAGCTTAAAGAAATTCACGACCATTTAAACAATATTGAAGTTCTTTATAAGTTTACAAACAGAGTAGAAATGAAGAAAGAGGAAGTTCCGAAAGATAAAAAAGAATGATTATTTTATTACTTTTTCAAATGGGAAAATAAGGAGATGGTATTATGGCAGTATTAAGTTACAATGAATTTATAAATAAATATTATGGTGGTGGTGGAACACACGCTATAGATTGGCTTCAAGGTGCTTATAGTAAATATGTAGGTAGAGAGTCATCAGGAGTATCTGAAGGAGCTGCCACTACTACACCAACATATACAGGTCTTACACCAGAGCAAATTGCTTATGCCGAGGAACACCATCCTGGAGTTAGTATAGGTGCCACTCCCGGTTATAACCCGGCAGCACCCGGGACTTGGGAAGATTATATAAAATTACTTGAAGCAGGCGGTTATTCTACGGCAGGATTGACAGAACCAGGAGTAACACCACCAGCACTAACCCCAACAGTTGAAGAACAAATAGCTTCAATGCCACCAGCACCTACACCTGTAGCACCGGGATTAGCACCAGCACCTACGGTTACACCAGCTCCTACAGTTGGAGCACCGGAAGTTCCGGCAATACCCGGAGTAACACCAGCCCCTACTATACCGGCAACAGAGGTAGCACCAGCACCAGAATATGTACCAACAGAAGAAGAACGAGCTTTTGCGGAGATGTATGGCGGGACAATACAAGACATTATTACAGCACGTGGAGAAGGTATTCCTGAAGAAGTTATAAATTTAATGATTCGTCAACAAACCCAGGCACTTGGAGCGAGGGAAGATGAGAATTTAAGAGTAATGCACAATAATATGGAAAAACGAGGGATCACCCAATCTGGTCTTGTCTTCTGGAATGAACAGCAGATTAAATCAGCAACTACCACAGCCCTTGCCAACAGTATAACAGATATTCAGATTAAAAGTTCATTAATGAAGATGGCAAGTTTTGAAAATGCTTTAGGACACGCCGGGCAGTTTCTTGGTTACTTGCAAGAACAATCTAAGATGGCTTATGCGGGTAAGATGGCTACTTGGGAAGCACAGACTCAGGCTGACCTTGTTCAATATCAAGCACAAATAGGTACTGATTTAGAACAGTGGAAAATGGTAAATCAGTATAACTTAGCCGATTGGCAGGCGAATACACAAGCTCTATTTGCCCAGTGGGACAGAAACAGTGCCACTATGGTTGAATCTTGGAAACTGGAAAATCAGTTTAGTATTGCCGAATGGGAAACTAAAGCTAATCATGATATGGCGGTATTTAAAATTGAAACTGAAGCCCTTTTCGCCAAGTGGTCTGCGGAAACGGATATATATAAATTAAGTATCGCACAAGCATATGAGCAGGACAATATGGACTTATTAGCACAAATTAATGCACAATCACAGGAAGATGAACAATTACACGAATTGGAATTATTAGAAATAAAATTAGAAGCCGAAGAACAGGCAGCAGCAAGTCAAGGTTTCTGGGGTTTTCTGGGAACATTGTTTGGCTGGATATTTGGTGGATTTTAAGAAAGGACGGTGATATAAATGGGTATTGGATATGGATTAAAGGGTTTCGCAGGTGGTTTCGCAACAGGTCTCGGATTAGGTCTGGAAAACAAAAAAATAAAGATGATAAAGGAAGAACAGGAGAGAGCCGAAAAACTTGCAAAGGAAAAAGAAGAGAATGCTATGGATTGGTATAATACCAACAAAGATACTCTTGTAAATTTCCAGACTCAGCCACAAGACACAAGGAATATGTTAATCTTTGAGAGCACAAAATATAGTGATGACTGGAATGATTATCTACGAGATATGGAAAATGCTAAACAGGCTGGCGACTTCGAGGAATTAAAACATCTAAATGACATAGCAGAAGAAAAAATAAAAGCAGAAAGAGATATGCTCGGTTTTGGAGTAACGGCAGAGAACGGCTTTATCGGTAAACATTACACTGAAGAAGATATGGATTATGTGAAAAAGCTCCGAATGGGTGCATTGACTAATAAACCCATAGGGACGAAGATGTATGAAGAGAGTTTTGGAGAATTACCACCAGAAACTAAAGAAATCACCTTCAATGAAAAAAGATTTAACTGGAAGATTGAACAACATAGTCAAGGCAGGATTACCCTTAACCAATTACTCGAAAGTGAAGGTATCTCTATGTCTCCCGAAAAAGCTACAGGTTTAGAGAAATCTATACAGGATATAAGAACAGAAGGAGAAAGAGCAGGAATTGACCCTGCCAAAATAGATAAGGCAATTCAAGATAAGATATTGGGAACAAGCGAAGGAACCTTAACCCCAACTCCGCAATCGGTTGAAACTGTCAGAGAATCTATACTAAAAGCTCCCACACTCGAAGATGCAAAAAGGATAGAAAAAAATCATATCGCAAAATACGGAGATACCACAGGTATTCCTAATGTAGATAAGTTTTGGAGTGATGAAAGAGTAAGACGTCTGGATTCCCTCAAACAAAGTATAGACAACAAGTTATTAGTAGATAGGGGAGATAAAGGCAAATGGTTAAATAAAGGAACTATAACTTCAGATGAATTAGGTTTTGGAGAGAAAAATGATGAGTTTAAAATGAAAGATGCATACCAGAGTTTGAGAGAGGAATATATGAAATACAGGGAAATGTTAGAAAAGATGGGCGTAGATGTAAGTCAATATCCTAAACTAAAACCATTATCGGAAATTGAAAGAGTAGGTGGGACTGAAGGATTTTTCGGTTTAGGGATTGAGAAGGGCGACTATAAATCTATATATTATTAAGGTGTTTATAAGGTGTTTATAAGGTGTTTGAATGATTAAAATAAAATTTCCTTGGGATATCGAAGAAGAAGAAAAAGAAGAAAAGACTCCTATAGGTAGTTATTTTGGCGGTGGCTTTGGTGTTTCTGATTTGATTAAAGAGACTCAAGAAGAAAAAGAAAAGGATACTCCTATAATAAAGTTCGATTGGGACGAACCTGCTGAACCCTTAATGGAAGGACTTCCGATGTCAAAGCCAGAAGATAAACCTAAAAGCATTTTAAATATAGGTAAAGACCCTAAGATGGAGGAAATACATAAGATTAATTTTGAATCTTTTCAGTTATGGTTCAAAGAGCTAAAAGAGTCTAAAGATAAGGTAGCATTTTTAAAAGGCGAGGGACAATCCCCAGAGCTTAAAGAATTGCGTAAACAATATAATGAAAAAGCACCTTATATGTATGGAAAATCAGAACAATGGATTAGTAATGTTTCTATGATTGCCGTAGGGGTGGGAATGGTACAACAGGTAGCTGATACCCTTGTCACTTCTGGATTTAAAGTTAAAGGTGTAAAATTTAACGCTAAAGAAATAAAGGGTGTAATGGAGAGGGCATATAATAATTATATTCCAGAAACAGGAAAGTTTAAATCTGCTATAAGTAATAACGATTATGCAGCGATAAAACAAATAAATCAGATGGTGAAGATGGGTAAGGGAAGCCCTGCCATGAGAGAAATGCTTGAAAAAATTGTAGAAAAAACAGGTGGACTTACTTTCCAACAACAGGTTAATATCTTTGGCGGAACATTAAGAATGGGAGTATCTCCCGAAGATATAGTAAAGTCCTTTACATTAACACGACAATTAACTCAAGAAATGATACAAGGATTAGACCCTGTCAAAGTATCGCAAGTTACACAGGCATTATTAAACACCTCCCCTGCACTGGCAAGCGAGTTCTTGAAGGCGGTAGAGAAGCCAGAAGGAATACCTGAACCTAAAGATGTTTCGCTTGCGAAACCTACCAAAGAAGAAATATACGCTGAAAAATACGGTATACCTTTAGACAAAATCAAAGTAACTGAACTCCCCAAAGCAGATATCGAAGCTGTTAGTGAAAAGACAATTGAAGAAATGGAAGCTAAGTTTGGCAAAGAAAGAGAATTGACCAAAGAGAAAGTATTGGAAGCGGTAGAGAAACCAGAAGCTCCGAAGGTAGAACCCAAAATAACGGAAATTCCCAAATTAACAAAAACTGAAAGAGATGCATTGATAAACACATTTGAAGCAGATGAAGGGATATCTCTTACTGGAATATCATTACCTACAAAAGCAAACGAGAAATTAATTGCAAAATTAGAAGATAAGAAATATATTAAAGATGGTTTATTAACAGAGAAAGGCATAGAACTATCCAATGTTTTAAAAGGGAGAATAGAGGCAGAAGAAAAAGGGATACCTATTACAGGAAGAGAAATAAAAAGACCATTAACAGATAAGCAGATAGCAAAAGAAGCAGATAATGAAGAAATTATAACAGGTAAAATAAACGGAGTAGATTATTATACAAATAAAAATTTTATGCTTAAAGGGGAACTTAAAGACGTTCCTATATCACAACTAAAACCAGACTTTAAAAAGATAATCCCAGAAGGGGAAGGGGTTAAAATTAATCCCACAATATTTTCACACGATGAAAAAGATACATTTGGTATGAATCTCGTATGGTTTGATAATAAAGTCCCTATTCAAGAAAAATATTATGATTTTATAATTAAGAAATATCCTGAGGCTGAATTTAGAAGTGTAGAAAAAGTAGACCAAAAAAATCCGATAGCTACAAAACCAATTAAAATATATGAAAATAACGAGTTTGTCGGAGTAGTAATGCCCGTCAAAATTGAGAAAGAAAATATACCTGAAAATGTTTTAAAGAAAGTACCAAAAGTAGAAATTAAACCTACACCCAAGCCAGAAATCTCAACCGAAAAAGTTATATCTCCTATCGAAAAAGCGGAAGTAGAACCGCCTATAACTGAAGTTAAACCTGAAGTAAAACCAGAAATTAAACCAGAGATACCCAAAGTAGAAGCCAAAACTTATGACCTAAAGAAAGACCTATCTACAGAGCAGAAGGTAACAGGCAATAAACTTATCGGACAGATACAAAAGTTAAAGAACGAAAAAGGTTTAACAGGAGTAGAATTTACCGCCTTAAAGAAAAAATATGGACTATCTCCACATCTTGCGACTGACACACGTATGATGACCATGCCTCAATTAGAGGCAGTCTTAAAGGCAGTTAATCGAGCCAGACCGAAGATAGTGGGACATAGACAAGTTATCAAACTCAAGACCGAAAATAAGATACAGTCTTTAAAAGAAAACCTGATAGACAAACTTCAGATGAGTGAAGAAGCTTACGGGAAAGTCCTTAAAGATGTAGGAGTTTATAAAGAACCAAAGTATGTAGATGCCAAAAACTTCATCACCGAACAGAAGGGTAAGGAAGTTATCTATCGTCTTATTGACGAGGCGAATATATTAAGGTCTACCATGCCCTACGATAAGGCAGTAAGTGAAAACCCTGTAATAAAAAAGTTCGTAGATAAAGAAAAATCAGCCATCAAAAGAGAAGGAGATAAAAGATTAGCAGACCCCAAAGAATGGAATAGTATGCGTGTTTATGCTCAGAGAATGGAAGAGATAACAGGCGAACACATTTATCGACTATATGAGGATTTAATAGATGTATCGTTGGAGAATAAGGAAAAATTAGGTTTATTCATTCGTGATTTCCATGAATTTAAAGAAATTCTCACAGATAAAAAGGCTTTAAAAAGAATATCGGATTATATAGGAAGCAAGAGTAATCTAAAAGACAAACCTGTAAAACCTCCGGACATCACCAAGAAAGAGATTGAACTGGCCAAGAAGATTGAAGATATGTTAATAGACTACAGGGCAAGGGCAAGGACACAAAAGTTTTTGGATAATGTAGAACATCCCGAGGGTATGCCTCAGTATATACAATATAAGAAAGAAATAGATAAAGCCAAAGACATATACGAAAGTAAGGGATATGATGATTTAGTCGAGTATATGAAAACTCAAGAATGGGGAATAATAAAAAATGGTTATGATCCTGACCAAGTATGGTCGCCGAGGATAAGATTGTATAAACCTGCCCCCCAGACTTTTGGCAAACACAATATCAAAGTGCATACAGCTATAGAATATAAAGAACAGGATACTACCATAATCGAGAGGCTAATGACTTATAAGAGGTCAATGGATAACCTTGTTGAAATGCGACCAAAAGTGAAGGCTTTGATTACTTTAGTCGACCAGAATTTAGATAAATTTAATAACCCCAAAAGGGTGCAGGAAGTTATAGAAGTATTTTTGAGAGAGTTAAAAGGCTATAATAGGCCTGAAGGTTTAGTCGAAAGAATCTTGAACAGAGTATACGCACAGGCTATGCAGACTATTATCTTGCCGAGTGTGGTTATGTTTGGTAGAAATATGCTTCAGAATATAGCCTTTGGTTATGATAAGACCATAATAATCGACCCTCGAAATAAAAAACTAAGTGATAGTAGAGTGGATTTTCTGAATACCTATATGAGCCAGATACAGGCCATGAAGGTTGATTGGTTTATGGTAGGGGAAAAACCTCTTCCCGGACTTACATGGTTAACTAAGATGGTCAACAAAGTAGGCATATATCCCTACTCTGACCAGGCTAACAGGCATTGGGGTTTTTGGGGTAAGATCAATCAGGTTGACAGAGGCTTTAAGGGAGTAGATGCAAACTCGACCGAAAAACAAATAGATAGGGCTATGAGAGGAGCCAGGTTTGATGACATAGAAAGAACCGAAAGAATAATGGCTTTAGAGATATTAGCCAAAGACGGCTATGAAGCAATGGCAAGGTATGTGGCAAGGGCGTATGTGGCTGATACCGAGTTTCAATACAATAGAGCAGAGCGTTCTCCTATGGAAATGGGTAGAGGGAAGTGGCTTTCCAATCTGATGTTGTTCCCCCGTTCTTACTGGGAATTGTTATTGAAGATGGGGAATAAGTTTAAAAGGGGCGGTATCAAACAAAAAGCAAGAGCTTTTAAAGTCTTGGCTTCTATAATTGTGGGTGGTCTTATAGTGGGAGAAGGATATAAAAAAGTTACTGGGCGTAGACAAAATCCTTACAATCCATTAAGATTACTTGCTTATGAACCTGGTGGACTGGCCATAGGGACGGTTGAGGCGTTTTCAGATGTTATCACCAATACAATTATGGCTTTGAATGGAGACGAGAGGGCTGCGGGAGCTTTGGCGACTGCTGTACCACGTCTTGCAGATATGATGATACCTTTCTATGATTATATGTTAAGAGGTATTGAAGCAACAGTACCGATAACTTACAGAGGTCAACACGTTAATAAGAGAATTGATGTACTTGCTTTGAGGGAATTAAGACGATTAGTGAATGAAAGATTAAGAGAAATGGGTTGGAATATTGAAGGATATAAACCTAATGCTAAAGGTTATTATGTGGAAAGAAAGTTTTATGAGAAATTACAGTATATAATAGCTGGTGCAGGAGTAGATGTGGGAATAAAAGAAAAAGCTAAAGGGAAACCTGTCCCAAGTGTAAAATTTGACTGGGACAAAGAGTTAGAAACTAAAAGTATAATCAAGTTTGATTGGTGAGGTGAACTATGCCAACTTACACAGAACCGTCTAAACCAGATGTCACTTATACCGAGCCACAATGGACAGAGATGACCTTTAAAATGATGGGAGATTTAACTTTTGTAGGACTTGGGGAACAAACTTTCGATAAATGGTTTGGTAAACTCTGAAAGGTGCTTAATTTATACCAAACCATAAAGGAGATGATATAAATGCCATATAAAGAATATATGAAGAAATATTACAAATTAAATAGGGAAAGAATATTAGAAATGGGGAGAGAATATCGTAAAAATAATCCTGATAAAATAAAGGAATATAGTAGACAATATTATATCAAAAATAGAGAAGAATTATTAATACACAGTAAAAAATATTGGGAAAAACATAAGGAACATTATAGAAAAATAATAGGAATATGGAGTAAGACAGAAGCTGGGAAAATAAGTCAAAAGAAAAAAGATAAAAAATATAATAAAACAGAAAAGGGAAAATTAAATCGTCAAAAAGCATATATAAAACAAAAAGAAAGTGGATATCTTATAAAATTAAGAAAAACAGATAAAGGGAAAGCACGTAGTCAAAGGGGTCATATGAGAAGACGGACAAAAGAAAAAGAAATTATTAATACTTTAACTTCCCAAGGGTGGTTAGATATATTAGAAGCATACAATTACAGATGTGCCTATTGCGATGTGGAATTTGAGGTAGAGAATATGCCCCACAAAGACCATGTTATACCGATAAGTAAAGGTGGGCATAATATAAAAGAAAATGTAGTGCCGGCTTGTCAAAGTTGTAATTCCAAAAAGGGGAATAAATTAAATTATAATATGAAAGTGAGCGTGATGTAGATGGCTACCGCGACAAGTAATCTTAGTCTAGTAATACCTGAAGCAACTGACGCTACAGTTGTCAGGACTGTTTATAATCTGAACTGGAACACCATTGATGATATATTCAATACCGTCACGCTTGTAGAATTTTCATATTTAGATGGAGTAACAAGTGCAATCCAAACACAGCTCAACGCCAAACAGGCACTCGACGCTGGGTTGACCTCGATAGCAGGGTTAACCACTGCTGTCGATAAAATGATTTATACTACGGCACTCGATACTTATGCCGTAGCTTCGTTAACTGCCTTTGGTAGAACATTAATTGATGACGCTGACGCTTCTACTGCACGAACTACATTGGGTTTGGCTATTGGTGCTAACATTCAAGCGTATGATGCTGGACTTACAGCAATAGCAGCACTCGCTATGACTGATAGTAATATGTTGGTAGGTAACGGAACTACTTGGGTTTTAGAAAGTGGTGCAACATTATTAACTTCCATTGGTGCTGCTGCAATAGCACAAACTATGTATATAGGCACTACAGGAGTTGCTATAAATAGAACAAGTGCTGCCTTAACTTTAGCAGGACTTACTTTAACAACTCCAAACTTAGGCACTCCATCTACATTAGTAGGAACAAATATATCTGGCACTGCTGCAAGTTTAACGGCTGGTGCGGTTACTAACGCTACCCTTACTACTGCCTTAACGGTGAATACTGGAACACTTACTCTTACTGCCAATGTTGCAAATAATTCTGTTTTAACTATAGGTGCTGGGGCGGTTTCGGTCTCGGGTGCTAATACAGGAGACCAGACACTTGGTGGGCTTGGTGCTGCTGCAAGCGGTGCTAATAGTGATATAACTTCAATTACAGGATTAACTACTCCATTAGGTGCTGCTTACGGTGGCACAGGCGTAGCAAATAACGCTGCTTCCACGCTGACCATATCGGGTAACTTTACAACCACGCTTACAGTTACAGAAGCAACAAGTGTAACCTTACCTGCAAGCGGTACGTTAATTAATTCAACAGATACCGCAGCAGTAGCTACTGGCTTTACTTGTACCGATAATGAAAGTGAAGCCCTTAATTGTCCTATAATCTTTGTTGATGGTGCTACTGGTACACGGGGTGCAGAAACAGACGGAGATTTACACTATAATCCTTCTACGGGAACAGTTACAGCTACTGTATTTGCAGGTGCTTTGACTGGACAAGCATCTACAGTAGCCACTATTACAGGACTTGCACCCGATACAGCTACTACACAAGCAACACAGGCAAGTATAACAACTTGTGCAAATTTAACAACGATAGGAACTGTAACTACTGGTGGGCTTGGAACTGGGGCTGTATTAGCAGATGTAACCATGACTTTAGGTTCAGATGCAGATGGAGATGTTTATTATAGAGCAAGTAACAAATTAGCACGATTAGCAAAAGGAACAGCTACTCAGGTTTTAGCAATGAATGCTGGTGCAACTGCCCCTGAATGGGTTGCTGGTGGTGCTGGTGATGCTCTTACTTCTGGAAAATTATCTCAATTTGCCGCAACTACTTCTGCTGAACTTGCAGGGGTGATAAGTGATGAAACTGGAACAGATAAATTAGTTTATAATACTTCGCCAACTTTAGTTACTCCCTTATTGGGAACTCCTACAAGTGGGGTAGTAACAAATCTTACAGGTGCATTTACAGGCGTAACTTCTATGTTAAATGCGGCTTTATATGTAGGTAGAGATAGTCAGAATACAATAGATTTTGGTACTGATAATAATATCATATTTAAGACAAATAATGTTGCTGGTGCATTGATAGGTGTAACTGGCGAACTGGATATGAACGCTAATAGTATTGGATTTACCCTCCAAACTTTAACTGGGGACGGAACAGACGATATAGACTGGAAATTGGGTAATAAAATGCAATTTACCTGCCCTGCTGGTGATGAAACTTTCACCTTCACAGCACCTACAAACCCATGTAATTTATTACTTGAAATTATACAAGATGGTGTGGGTGGTAGAGATATAACATTCCCAGCAAATGTAAAATGGTTAGGCACAGAACCCACTTGGTCTGATGGTGGAGCAAGTAAAACGATTGTAATGTCTATGTGGTATAATGGAACAAATTACTGGTCTCAAGCTACAAGCTGGGAAGCATAAGGAAGTTTATCAATGAGTAAAATGTATAAAAGAAATTGTAATAAATAAGGTTTGATATAAGCAATGGTATGCTATATTAAGTGAAGATTTTAGTTAAAGGAGATAAATTATGGCTTACACATCTGATATATTAACAGGGGGAACTGCAAGTGCAAATTATGAATATCTTACTTGGGTAGCTGCAAATGCGGTTGACAATAATGAAGCAACTGAGTGGATTTGTAACCACGCTCCCTCAGGGGGAGCACCTAATATATGGACATACGATTTAGGTGTTGGCGTTACTAAAAAAGTTAGGAAATTTAGACTTTTAAATAGAATTGATAACCTTGCCTTTGTCAAAGATTTTAAGGTACAAGGTTCAACTGATAATTTCAGTGGTTCTATCGTTGATTTAACAACTCAACAGGCAGGTGAAACTATTGCCACTTGGCAAGAATGGACTTTCGGTAATAATACTTTTTACCGATATTACAGGATGTATATCACAAGTAGTTGGAAGACAGATACAGACCTTTGGGAGATAGAAATGATGGAAGAGATAGAGGTTGATAACGCAATATTTATGGGAATGAATTTTTAAGGAGATAAATTATGTGCTTTAAACAGAAAGATAAATGGCAACTTTTTTTACCGACACAAGAATATTTAGATGTGGTAAAGGTTTTAACCTCGATAGCTAAATTACATACATTTATACGAGGATTTGATTATACAGGTGAAAAGGGCGATGTGTGGCAAACGCCAGAAGAATTTCTAAAGAATGAACACATAGACTGTGAGGACTTTGCTATTTTTGCTATAGATGTGTTAGTTAGAATAATTAAATTAACTGAAGCAAGGTTTATTGTCTTTTCTGGCTATAATCATGAAAGAAATGGTAAAAAGTTGAAGGGACACGCGATTTGTGCTTTCCCTTATTGGGGGAAAACAGCGATATTCTCTAACAATACGTTTCATTCGGGCTTCAATGATTATATAGAAATAGGGCATAAATATTATCCTGATGGGCTGAAAAGATATGAAGTAAGAGATTATCAAGGGAAGATATTAAGTAAGAAAAACAAGTTGATAGGAAAATTTTAAGTAATAAAAGGAGATGATGCAATATGGAACTAGATATGTTAGATTTAATATCAAAGGTAGGTTTTCCAGCAGCAGTATGTTTAATTCTTATGTGGAAATTAATACCAACAGTCAATGGATTAAAAGATGTAGTAAATAATGTAGTAATAGTAATAGCAAAATTAGAAGGAATAGTAACAGAGGATAGTCATAACACAAGAACTATGGGTTCAAATATCGCAAGTTTAACAACTGAAATAGCCCGACTAAATAAAAATGGAGTTAAAAAATGAGTTTATACTTTGCAAAAAACTTTAAATATAAAGAAATAGAATGTCCCTGCTGTGGAAAGATTAGACCGATAGACCCAAAACTAATATATCTATTGCAATCATTGAGGGAGAAAATAGACAGGCCAATTTTTATTAGCAGGGGCGGTGGTTTGAGGTGCAAGGCGTATAATAAACGAATTGGCGGCTACCCTAACTCGGCCCATTGTTTTGGGAAAGCAGTAGATGTACACGCTAAAAATATGAATATAATAGATTTAGCTATAGCGGCTAAAGATATCGGATTTCCCCGGATAGGGCTATACCCATTCAGCCACTTCATACATCTTGACACTGTAAACCCTTACAGGGGATCAGCAAGTTGGGTCAGAGATATTAATGGCAAGTACCATTATTTTAAGACATTAGAGCAAGCCATAGATAGTATTAAATAAGAAAGGAGGTGGATAAAAATGTCAAAGATATTAGAAATGTTCGCTATAGTTGCTGGTATTATACCAGTAGTATTAACATTAGTGACACAGTTTGAGACACCTGGATTTGGGGCAGAAAAGAAACAAGCTGTATTAAAGGCTGTAGAGTTAGTATATACACAGTTAAGCATAACTGCTATGCCATTAGAAAAAGTCTTAGGAATAGCAAGTGGAATAGCAGATGTAGCTGTAGGCTTCTTTAACTTGGTCGGCTGGTTCAAGAAGTCAAACCCTACGCCCAGTACTTAGGAGATAGCTGGTTAGAAAAGCAAACCATGCCATATTGGGAAAAGCTATTTAAGATTTTAGGTATATACAATATAGATTACCATAAGAAATATAGAAAATACCTTCATGTAAAAAGGTATAAAACTTATATTAATTTGGTAGAAAAGGACATAAGAGAAAAGATAGAATCAGTTAATAGAAAGAAAATAGATAAGTTATTCGAGGAGAAATTCGGTACCTATCAATCGTGTATTGAAGTGGACGCCACTAAAGATATACTGTAATTTCTCCCCAGTCCGATTAACGACTAAAAACTTAACTTTTCATTTTTACCCTCCTCGGCGAAAGCTCGGTGTAACAAGCCGGGCTTTTTCCGTTTATAGACTACTTTTATGGCAAAAAAGGCGGTTTGGACATCTCCCAGTAAGCGGAATTATTTAAAGTCGCTAAAAAGGGCAAAATTAAGCGGTTAAATGCTATTTTAGCTTTTTCTTTAAAACGAATATAAAAGAATATAATTATTTTTTTTAAAAAGACTTGACAAGTTAAAAAAATTAGTATAAAATATATATAGATAGAATAAAGAAAGGAGGTGAATAATATGCCAGATAAAATTATCATAGGATTCCAAGTCGATAAGGAGTTTAAAAAAAGAGCAATCGAGGCAGGTAAAAAATATAAAGTTAATGGAATTCCT
>Ga0222679_1000436_pt1 | contig 14948 bp, 13 predicted proteins | sample AntAcemetagen939_FD_179843 | JGI IMG/M metagenome (GOLD analysis project Ga0222679, IMG submission 179843) | Saline water microbial communities from Ace Lake, Antarctica - #939 | ecosystem: Environmental > Aquatic > Non-marine Saline and Alkaline > Saline | place: Antarctica: Ace Lake...
TACTCAATAGATATTTACAAAAAGCACATTTAAATATTAAAAATGGTATGAAATATATTAAGATCAACAACGCAGAATTCGGCAAAAATATTTACTCTAAATTTTCGGACTATAATAATAATTTGATTGCAATGGTGGTTAATTTTGTTGATATGTTGACACATAAACGCTCAAAATCGGATATACTACAAGAGATCATACCTGATGAAGCAAGTTATCGAAGTGTAGTTAAAAATTGGTTTAAACATTCTTATATTAAAAAAATATTCGAGAAAGCAGCCGAACTTGGATTTACGATTGTTGTAACAACTGACCACGGTAGCACAAATGTAGAGGAAGGCACGATAGTAAAAGCAGACAAAACAACATCTGACAATGTTAGATTTAAAGTAGGTCGTAATCTTAAAATTGATAATAAAACCGCTTTACTTGTAAAAAATCCAAGTGATTTTAAACTTCCCCTTACACGTGTAACAAATAATTTTATCTTTGCAAAAGATAATTATTTTTTCCTTTATCCAAATAATTACAGAAAATATAAAAACTTATATAAAAGCACTTTCCAACATGGTGGAATTTCAATTGATGAAATGCTTTTACCTGTTGCAATTTTAAATCCAAAGAAATGAAATCAGATATTAAACAAATTAATGTGAAAAATAACAAAAATATTATTAAAACAATAGTATCTAATTCTTCAGAAGATACTGAAAATATTGCTTATGAGTTTGCTTCCAAAATTCATTCTGGTGATATTTTGGCATTAAAAGGTGATCTCGCTTCAGGTAAAACGACTTTTACAAAGGGCTTCTGCAAATATTTTAATGTTATCGAAAATGTTACAAGTCCCACTTATACAATAATAAATGAATATTTTGGAGATATCCCTATTTTTCATATTGATTGTTATCGAATAAATAGTACGAAAGAACTTCTTAATTTGGGAATTGAAGAATATTTTGATCTTGATGGGATAATTCTAATTGAATGGCCAGAAAAAATATTAGATTTCTTGCCTGAGAATACAATTATTATTAATTTTGAGCATAATAATGAAAGTAATAATAAAAGAATAATAAAAATAAAAATGAACAATAATACTAAATCGAAAATTTAAACAAGGCCTTCATTGTAAACCCATGCACATCTTATCATTTGAAACATCTTCGTCAATTTGCGGTTTGGCTTTTCATAAAAATGGGAAATTAGTTGATGAAATCTATCTTGATAAACCTCGTATTCACTCCGAAAAGCTAGTTGAATTAACCGAAAGTTTGTTAAAAAATAATAATTTGGAAATTAAAAATATTGATTTAATTGCTATTTCTAATGGTCCCGGTTCATTTACTGGCTTACGAATCGGAATGAGCTTCGCTATTGGTTTGGCATTTCCATATAAAATTCCAATCGCACCAATCAACACGATAATGGCATATATGACTAATCAAGCTAGGAAAATCAAAATTTATAAATTGCCAGTTTTTATATTTCATTCATATCGCGACTATATTTTTACCGCTACTCCTACAGAAAAAAAAATAAAATTCATTGAGATCAATGAATTTGAAAATAATTATGTTAATTGTGATATAATTTTTACTAATAAAGAAAATTTAAAAATAGATAATATTAAAACAATATATACACCAATTTTACCGTCTATAATAGGAGAATATTATTTAAATCAAACAAAAAAATATTCTACTATTGATTATGGAAAAATAAAACTAAATTATGGACAAGAATATAAACCAAAAAAATGGAGACAATAACTTATTTTGAAACAAAACAAAAAGCCACATATTCTGCTTATTAATGATGATGGCATTGATGCTCCCGGATTGTTAATATTGAAAGAATCTTTGGAAAATATCGGAAACATTTCTATAGTAGCACCTGATAAGGAAAAGAGCGCTGCCGGACATGGAATTACATTAAACGACCCACTTCCAGTTTTTGACTATTATTATAAAGATAAATTTTTTGGTGTTGCCGTAAAAGGAACACCTGCTGATTGTGTAAAATTAGCTGTAAGTGCAATATTAAAAAATCCACCTGATATCATTGTTTCAGGTATTAATTTAGGGAGCAACACCGGTTATAATGTCCTCTATTCCGGTACAGTATCAGGTGCAGCCGAAGGAACGATAATGGGAATCCCTTCAATAGCAATAAGCTTAGGGACTTATACAGAACCAAATTACAAACCTGCTGGACATTTCATTAAACAGGTAGTTAAAGAAGTTTTTTCAAAAGGATTGCCAAAAGGAACACTATTAAATATTAATGTACCAAATGTAAAAACTCATTCGGAAATTAATGGAGTAAAGATCACTGAACAAGGAAATACTCGTTGGAAAGAAGTATTGTATAAACGAACAGATCCAAAAAATCGCACATATTATTGGATGACAGGAGAAAAATTAATTTTTAATGAATCTTTTTTGAAAGATGAAAGTGCTGTAAAAGAAAATTACATTTCCGTAACTCCAATTCAATTTGATTTGACTGATTACGACAACATTGATACAATTAAGAAACTTGATCTCTCATATAAACACATAGAAAATTAAAAAGAATATAATGAAAAAAGTAACAATAATTATTACAATAATATTTTCCATTATATCATTCTCTTACGCAACCAACACTTCAAAAAAGAATATTGATGATGCTGTAAGAATGTATCAAAATAAAAACTATTATGATGCATTTACCAAATTGGAAGAAACATTCAATTTAAATAATATTCAAAATGATCCATATTCTTCGATAGCTTTATTTATGATAATAAAATGTCAATATAAATTAAATAATTACAATTCGGCATTGACACTTAGCAGAAAATTTGGAGAATATTTTCCTACAAGTCGTTATTTGGCAGATATTTATTTCATCAAATCTCAATCACTTGTTAACAGAAATAGTTATAGTACAGCAATTTTACCGGCAATTGAAGCAGAATCATTAACAGATGAACTCAATTTTGCTAATGATATTAAAAAATTTATAAAAAAAATTAGCAATGCATTTTTATCTGAAGATGATCTAGAAAGAATATTATCATTGACCAAAACAAAAAATCAGTATGTCTTTGTTAAATTATTATTAATTGAAAAATTTATTAATAACGGCAATTTCGAAAAGGCAAAAAAAACAATAGAAGAAACCGAAAAAGAAATTGATCAAATTGATTATTTTAGTAAAACATATTTAAAAGATCTTAAACAAAATTTAATTAATAGTGATACTGATGAAATAAATATTGGCGTGGTTTTGCCATTATCCGGCCCAAATTCGATTCCCGGAAATAACATTTTAGATGGAATTAAATTAGCTCTAAACAAATACAAAGATCAAATTTCTACAGAAATAAATCTAATAATATTGGATACGGAAAGTGATATAAAAAAGGCAGTAAAAAATACATATCAACTTAGTCAAATGGAAAACTGTATTGCTGTTATCGGTCCTTTATCAAGTCAATCGGCAATTGCAATGTCACCAATTTGTAATATTATGAAACTCCCTATGCTTACTCCAACAGCTACAGAAAACGGATTAGGGAATATGGGGGAATATATTTTTCAGCTAAGTCCGGATCAAGATGAAAGAGGATATGCTATTGCGGATTATTCAATTAATGAATTGAATTTAAGTGATTTTATCACTATTGCTCCAGGAGATGAATACGGTCGTACAATGATAAATAGTTTTAATAAAACAGTAGAAAAAAAAGAGGGGAAAATAATTGAGAACATTTGGTATCATGGAACTCCGAAAGATATCAGATATGAATTTGATAGAATAATAGAAGTTGATTCTTTAACTTATAATTTTATTAGTAATGATACAATTTTGGTTGACTCTCTAAAAAAATCAATAATAAAAAAAGATTCATTATTTATAACAGTTAACGATTCGTCTTTTATGGTAGAAAATGATTTATTTTTAACGGATTCAATATTAAATATTAATTCTATTGATTCATTAGAAAAATACTTTTCATACGATGATTCTGTTTTTATATACTTTCATTTTATTGACTCAATTAAAAATATAATACGCTCTAATCCTAAAAATGATAATATTTTATCAATTATCGGTAAAACAGGAATTTATCTTGCAATTCCACCAGAAGACATTCAATATGTCGCTCCACAAATAGCTAAATATAATTTCAAAGCCCAATATATTGGCGATGCAAATTGGTTTGATACTGATATTCTAAACAAATATGGAAATTATGTTAACGATATAATTTTTGTATCCGATCATCTTTGGTTAAAAGGAAATAAGGGAAACGATAAATTATTGGAAGAATATAAGAAAATTAATGGAAAATCACCAACAAGAGTAGGACTTTATGGTTATGATACGATGCTTTTACTATTAAATCTGATTGAATCAGGGAATCGCAATAAAGAGGAAATAAAAAATGCTTTATCTGATCTAGATATATTTATCGGACCTATTAGAAAAATAAGTTTTACATCTAGAAAACCAAGAGTAAACACCACAATGAATTTTTTACAATTTAAAAATAATAGAATTATCGTTTTGAAAAGAGAATGATTTAATTGATGAACAATAAAAAATTAACTATAATTCTACAACTATGGAAATAATTATTTACAATTAACTACATTAGGATCAATATTTTATGGATTATTTAAAGGTAATATTATTAGCAATAACGCAAGGATTAACTGAATTTTTACCAATTAGTAGCTCCGGACATTTAGTGCTGGCTAGCGAAATATTTGGAATTAAGTACCCCGGTATTACTATGGAGGTTTTCCTTCATTTTGGAACTTTTTTAAGTGTGTTAGTTATATTTAGAAAAGAAATACAAAAAATATTATTTGCTTTTTTCAAAAATTTTTGGAAATTAACAAATTACCGTAAAAATATGAAAAATGATGAATATTTCGCTTTGAGTATTTATATGCTAATAGCAATGATCCCAGCGGGAATTGTTGGTGTGTTTTTTAAAGATTTTTTCGAAAGTTTATTTCAAAATATTAATGCAGTTGGCGTTGCTTTAATAATTACAGGTACAGTATTGTTTCTTACACAGTGGGCGGAAAATAAAAACAAAAAATTTAACTTGTGGAAATCAATAGTAATTGGTCTTGTTCAAGCAGTGGCAATTATTCCCGGTATTTCTCGTAGTGGAAGCACAATATCTACTGGATTATTTCTTGGAATTGATAAAGAAAAGGTTGCGAGATTCTCTTTTATCTTAGCTTTACCACTTGTTTTTGGAGCAACAATTTTGGAAACAAAAAATATTATTGGAGTTTCCGCAATTGATTGGAGACCAATACTACTTGGCACGATCATTGCTTTTATTACCGGCTATTATGCTATCAAATGGATTTTATATAGTTTATTAAAAGGTAAGTTTTATATATTTTCTTATTATTGCGTATTATTAGGTTTTATCGTGTTAACATTTAACTAATATCTATTAAGGCAATAATTAATTTGAATTGTTATTAAAAATTGTTAAATTTAATTGATTTATGATTAGTATTATTTTATATAATTTTCAAAAATACATGAATGGGCAAAAACATCTATGAGTTGGTTTTCTGATTATTTCGAAGAATTACAAAAAATTAAAGCTGGACAATTTATGTCTGTATATTTTCTTTTTGGTGATGATTTTTATCTAAAAGAAAATTTTATTGAAATATTAACTAATTCATTTAAAAATAAAAATGGAGGTATCGATAAGGAAATAAAATATGCAAATGAATTGGACACTCCCAATTTACAAAATATTCTCTATTCTATTTCAATGTTTCAAAAACCCCAGTTAATTATTTTAAATGATATTAAAAAATTTAAAAACCCATCAAAGGAACTATTAAAAAAATATTTAGAAAAACCAATAAAAGAAAATATTCTTGTATTAATTGCATCTGAGATTGATTATAGAAATAAATTTTTAAAAGACATAAAAGCGAAGTCCACAACGTTGATGATAACATCTCCATTCGAAAATGAAATCCCCACTTGGATAAAAAATTATCTAAATAACGATGATAGGAAGATAACAAATTCTGCAATTGACCAATTAATAAAAATCGTTGGAACAAATTTATCAAATCTGTCGAATGAATTGGACAAACTTAAAATTTATCTGAAACATGAAACAACAATAACCGATGACGATGTTCGTTTCATTGCAGGATATTCCAAAACAAACAAAATTAACGACTTGTTGGAAGCAATCGGTGAAAGAAACAAATCAGAAGCAATAATTATTTTAGAAAATTTAATTTCCAAAGGATTCAATGATGTTTATATGTTGATAACACTCTATAATTTTATTTGGGGATTAAGTGTATTAAAAGATCCACGAATTAATGCTGACATTTACACAGGAAGAATGATATATGTATATAACACAAGACAATTAAACCAAATGAAAATATATACACAAAATTACTCTAAAGCACAACTGTTAAATGGTATAAATTCAATTGTTGAAGGTGACAAAAGAATAAAAACAAGCCAAATAGATTCTTTAAATAATATAATTTTAGTAATCGACAATATTATAGGAAAAAATTAATTTGATTACTAATAATATAAATAATAATAAAAAATATAGTGATGAGGAATTAATTTTCCAATTTCAAAAGGGCAATGAACACGCCTATTTAGAGTTGGTAAATAGATACAAAGATCGACTGTTAAATTTTATATTTGGCTATGTTCATTCCAAAGAATCGGCAGAAGATATTGTACAAGATACCTTTTTGAAGTTATACACCAGTGCGGATATGTATAAAGAAATAGCTAAATTCAGCACTTGGATATTCACAATAGCCGCAAATCTTGCTAAAACAGAATTACGAAAACTAAAACGAAGAAAAATATTTTCAATAACCGATATGGGTTTTGACGACAAAGATTATGAAATTCCTTCCGAATCAAATGTACCGGAAAATAGTATTAATTCAAAATATCAAATGAAATATATTTTAAAAGCAATATATAAATTAGATGAACCTTTTAAAACTGCATTAATTTTAAGAGATATTCAGGAACTTTCTTATGAAGAAGTGAGTAACATAGTTGATATATCTATCGGAACTGTTAAAAGTAGAATAAATCGAGGTAGATTAAAATTACAAAAAATATTGAAAAATGAAAATAAATAGGGGGAAGTGCTTATAAGATGAACTGTTATAGATTCGAAACCTTAATATCAGATTATTTAGATAATAATATTTCACATTCAATGAAAGGTGAAGTGGAGAAACATTTAGGCGAATGTCCAAATTGTCGAGCAAAATTAGAGGATATGAAACAAATTCTTCATTCACTTCACAGATTGCCAAAATTACAAACATCAGCCAATTTTAACGAAAAGTTGATGGAAGAAATTGAACATCGTAAATCAAAGAAAAAGTTTATTTTTAAACAATTTGTGTATAAATATTCTCAACCATTATCAACTGCTGCTGCTGTAATTATTTTATTATTCGGAGTTTATTATATTTACAACTCTATTTTCCCTAATATGCCAAATCAAAAAATTTCAACTTCTGAAATTCAAAATAATATATTGAATCCAACTCAACTATCACAACCAGCAAATAATAGCATAAATAACTTACAAAAGAAACCCCAATATGTTAAAGCCGAAAATGATGATTCATCAGAAACTAATAAAGATCAAAGAAACAACTTTGAAAATAAGATAAAAATGGTCAATAAGGAAAAGTAGAAGTCTTATTCCGATTGAGTAGTTGTGTCTTTTTTAGAATATATTTCAATACCATCGACACAAACTTTTTTAATAAAAGATTTTTCAGCAAATGGATCACCAGAGAATACAACAAAATTAGCTGAATAGAATTCTCTTAAAATTCCAACATTTTTTTCTAATCCAAAAAATTGAGATGGGAAAATAGCACAATATTGTATTAACTCTTCATTAGATAATATTTCTAATATTGGATTATTAACAAAAAAATCATTATTAATCAATTTTTCCTTTTCAAATATTTTATAATATAAATTCAAGTTTAAACCAAAATAGCTCTCAGAGTCAGTTATTAAACTCTCATTTTTCTCAATTCGTAAAATACTTGGTAAATCAACAATAACAGTTACATTATCAAATGTGGTTATTTCCCACTCAATATTTTTTGGCAAATATACAACTTCTATCTCATATTTTTTTAACAATTTTAAGAATAAAACAAACTGTTCTTTCGTGAAATCATGTAGCCATAAGGAATATTTACCTTTAAATAATTTTTTGAAATCATCGGCTGATAATTGATCCCTATGTGGTAATTTATCCAAATTTTTGATATCTAAATAATATTTTGAAAATGCAAGGTTATCTTCAAAATTGTGATATAAATTGTGGAATCCACCCGGAGTTGATTTATTATTCTCATAAAAATACCCCAGTAATTTATTTTCTGAAAATGGTGCAATTGTGTGAAAGTATATTCTATTATCCGCTTTTAACAAACAATAAACAATCCCATTTTGTACAAGCAAAGAATCATAGTAAGTAACTTTACTACTATCATAGATATTTAAATCAAAAAATGTTGGAGTAATATGATCATATGTTTGTTTTTGATCTAATGAATCATTATATGGAGAAATATTTTCAATAATACCCTTGTTTATTTCCATTATTCCCGGAGACACAACGCCACCGTCCCCTTCATGAATAATACCTATTTCACTAATTTCATTTTGTGCAAATAATTGAAAAGTAAAAATAAAAGATATCAAAAATATCTGCTTTCCAATGATTTTAATAACTTTATTTCCTAGTTCATTTTTCATTGATTTATTAATGATTTTATCTCTTCCATTTTTTCCATTGTTCGTTTATATCCCTCATCAATCGCTTTTTTACCAAGATTAAAGTCAAAAAAATTCAAATTGGCAAGTTTAGGATGAATTATTACATCGGGTTTAGAAATTTGGAAATTCGCCTTTGCAATTTGAGTTTCCATAATATCTATTGAAGTAGAAAATGTCTCAAAAATATTTGGTAATTCAATCTTGGTTTTTTTCCATGATCCAACTTTTTCAAAAACTACTTTCTCTGCTTTGGTTAAATGTTTTGTTAATTTTTGCACTATCGGATTTTCAATATTTTTAAAATATATTTCAGAATATAATTTTTGATCGATATTCTCTTTGGATCGTTTCTTCTGTTTTTTAAATCTGTGATCAATAATATCTTTACTTAAATCAATGGCAATAACAATATCAGCTCCCATATCCCTCACAATATCAACCGGTACAGGATTCACTAAACCACCATCAACTAATATCTCTTTATTTCTAACATAGGGAACAACAATTCCCGGTACGGAACCACTGGCAGAAACCGCCTCAATAATATTACCAGAACCTATGATGACTTGCTCTCCGGTCAATAAATTAGTTGCTACTACCTTAAGAGGAATATTCAATTCGCTGAACTGTTTAATATTTGTATGCATATTAAACATATTGGATACTTTATCCGTAGTTAGAAATCCATATCGTGGAAAAGTAAAATCAAGATTATTCAGCACATCTTTCCTTCTCATTTTTAAGGCAAAAATTTTTAAACTCTTTAATTCGCCTGCTGCATAGATCGCTCCAACAAAAGAACCGATACTCGTTCCTGCTATATAATCAACTTTAATACCATTTTTATCTAATGCATCCAAAACACCAATATGAGCCCATCCTCTTGAAGAACCACTTCCGAGAGCGACTCCCACTTTCTTTCTTTTTGTCTTCTTTTTATAAAATGGAATATTTTTAAACATCAATTTACCTCAAATGTAATTATTTACTATTAATATTACTAAAAATCCGAAATCTTTCATAATTATAAATATAAAATATTTCTGTTTTAATAAAAAGATATTACTATTATTATTTTTTTTCACTTTTTTGCTCTGTGAAATTCAACTTGTTAAATATTTTGCTGGATTCACTTTTAGCTTTTATCTTTAGATTTCTTCTTACTTGGTGTCAATATATATCCAAAGGCCATTCCATATAAAATCGTTAAATATGGATTAGAAGTTATCGGACAAGTTTGATTAGCACACCCCCAAAAATGATAATAGACAAACCCAATAATTCCACCAACTACAATAAATATTATGTGTCTTAAAGAAAAATATTTTTTCATATTATACTCACTTTTTATTTCTAATTTCTAATTATTCTTAATGTCAAAGTTTTTACGACAAGGTTCACAAAGGAAATCACGAAGTGCACAAAGACAAAAAAATTTTTTTGATATTCCATTTTAATAATCAATTCTTTATTCATTTTTGTTAGTTTTTGCTTGTCTTGTGAAATGCGAAGTATATTTTACTGGAGTTCGTTACTAAAATTATTTCTTGTTTCTAAAGCCAATTCCCAAAATAGCCGGTAATACTAAAATCGTAGCGAGCAAACACATTCCAACTCCAATAAATAATGCCAAACCCATGCTGCCAAATCCACGATAAGTAGCGAAAACCAACGAACCGAAAGATAACATTGTCGTTAATGAAGTTATTATTACTGCCTTTCCGGTTGAGCTGTAAACTTTACGAGTATTCTCTTCTCCTTCAATCTTATATCGATGAAGAATATGCACGCCATCATCAATTCCAATTCCAATTATTAAAGGAATTGCCATTATATTCAGTAGAGTAATTTGAATGCCAAATATTCCCATTGTGCCAACCATCCAAATTATACCAATGAACAACGGAACCATCGCAATCAATGCCTTTTTTAATGACTTAAAATCAAACCACAGAAATAAAAATACAACTGCAATCGTTAATAATGAAGCTCTTCTACCGTCTTTACCTATAATTTCCATTAAATAGTAAAACATTGGAGGAGTCCCTGATACACTTCGAGTTATATCAAAAACATCTTTTGTAAAAATTTCAAGATACTCAATATTCCATACATTTCCTTTTGGATAAACTGTTAATAAATATCTATCTCCATTTTTACTTATATATTTATCTTTTATAATTTCTGGCAGATCATCAATTTGGATCTGTGATGAATTTGACAGGTGCAACACCAACGACTTATATTCCTTCGCAAAATCTAAATTGAATAATGATGCTTTTTTAAAATCATTTTTTTTTGATTCCAACCGCGAGATGAAGGAAGTTAAATTCCCCTTCATCGGTTCTTCACGAGTACCAACTAATCTTGTTGCTTTTTTATCAACCATATCCTGTCCACCCATGAAAGCCATATCTTGCATCTCAATAATATTTGCTTCAAGCCGAAATAATTCCGATTTAATTTTTTGCCAATCATCTTTATTTATTGTCGATTTAATTGATTTATTTTTCATAGTATTTTGAATCATTTTCAATTTTGGCATTCGTTTTAATTGTTCTTCTTTCATAGGTAAAAAATCAGAAATTGACTCAACGAAACTAATACTAGATTTTTCTTTTGCTTTTTTTGTCAACTCATAATTTTCATTTAATGATTTAGCTGTCATCATTGTCATATCAGCTGACATATTAAATTTATCAATAATTTTATCGTTAAGTTTTATTGATTCCAAACCCTTTGGTTCCATATTCAGGTAATTATAATCCATTGTAACTTTTGTTATCATATAGCCGAATCCCAATGTAATAATCAATAAAGAAATCAAAGAAATCTTCCATTTTGTAAAAAATGAATTAGCTATATTTCCAACAGTCGCATAAGAAATATCTCTATTTTTCTTTTGAGTTAGATTAATTTTGGAACGAAATTTTTCTCTTATCATTAATATTGTTGGTAAAATGATAAGCGTAGCAATCATGATAACAATTAAACCAACTCCATTTACTAACCCAAATTCTTTTAAACCCGCACTTCGAGCAATAGTTAAAGTTAAAAAAGCAGCAGCAGTTGTTAATCCACCTGTAATTATTCCTGTTCCGACTTTTTCTAATGTTTCAATTATTGCAGATTTTGGGGCTGTTCCCTTATTTACAAGTTCAGTGTAAACAGAAATAATATGAATTGAAAAGTCAATCCCCAGTCCAATTAAAATAACCGCCATCATTACTGTCATCATATTTAAAGAATCCACCAAAAACCATGAAACACCCATCGCCCAAATTATACCAATTATTAAATTTATTAATGCAAAAAACGGCGCACTTATCATTCTAAAAGTTACAATAAATATTATTAAAACAATAACTAATGCTAATATAGTTAATAACATTGAATCCTCAGATGCAGAAGCCATTTCATCACGAGCTAATGGAACTCCTCCTGCAAGTCCTGCCTGTACATCATATTTTTTTGCCTCAGTTTTTACAAATTTTTCCAAACCATTTACTGCCGGCATAACATAATCCATTTCCATAATATTAAAATTCGGAGTTGCCATAATTATCAACATTGATCGATCCGGAGAAACCATATAAGAATTACCAATCGCCATTGACCTTGCGGCTTTTTTCCCGAGAGAATTATTATATTCATCGGAATAAATTGCTTCTTTCATATAATCTGTGAAGCTTTCTATTCCATCTAAAAACTGTACTGCTGACCTCTGTTTTTGCATCGTAGATAATTTGTCTTCTGATTGAATATATTCCTTTTCTAAACTATTATTCAAATTAGTTAAAAATGGTAATAAATTTGGATCGGTAAAAATGTCTTGAATATTTTTTAACTTAGAAGGTTTAATTAACATCAATCCATGATTTTCAATAAAATCAACAGGTTGTTTAAAATCTACTCTTGAAAAATATCCATTAATTGCTTCAATTTTTCCCGCTTTTACTTTTTCTTTAGCAAGATTATGTTGTTTTAAAATCTTTCCATTATCATTTTCTTCTATCCATTTTCCCAAGTTTTTTATCTTCGGTGAAATATCCTCAGCAAAATTAATCATATCATCATATTCACCTTCAACAACAATAAAAACATTAGAAGCTCCGTTGAATTCTTTAAAAATATAATTAAATTCCTTTACCATTGGATCACCTTCCGGTAATATATTTGTCATATTCATTGACATTTCCAACTTGGAAGCAAGAAATCCCAATACCAAAGTAATCACTATTATTATTCCAAACATTAGCCATGTCTTTTCCGAAACCAAATGTCCTAATTTTCTCAATAATTTTTGTCTCACTTCCTTATCCTTTTATTTTCCTAATTTCTAATTTCCAATTCCTTCTTTCTGCTTTCTGCTTTCGGCTTCCCAATTTCTTAATTTTTGAACTTTTGAATTTCATAATTTCTCAATTTCATAATTTCTTAATTTCCAATTTCTAATTTCCAATTAAAAATATGCCTTTAATCTCAATCGAAAATTATAATTCTGTAATCCAAATTCCGAATCTTCATCACCATAAAAGATACTTCCAATAAAATTAATTTCAACATTATTACTTAATAAATATTTTATTTGCGGATTAAAAGCTACGCTTTTATCATCTAAATTTGCAATATTAAACATACCAATTGTAATCAAACCATTTATTGGATACATTACATTTGTAAATATATAGTTTTTATTCAAACCATGAATATTTGATTGAAAATAATCCATATAATGATTGAAATTATTTTCATCTTTTTCAACTCCAAAGTCCGTGTAAAAATATTCTCCCATGAAATATAGGGAATTTTCAAAAGTGTAATCCATTCCAATTACATATTCATAATAAAATTTATTTTCTTGAATAGCATTTGGTTCACGCCAAGTACTAGTGTACATCAGGTCTTTTAAATCATGATCATAGATACCAAATTCCGTCCATACACCAATTCCTAAAATTTCTCCAACAACATTAGTTCCAAGCATATATTGACAAAATTCATATTCTACATTACTTAAATCTAACGAATTAATATAATAATAAATCCATCTTTTTTGTCCATAACTTAATGAAACATCAAATTGTTCAATATTTTGTTTATATTTTATATATTTTGTCGTCCTATCCCAATTGTTCTTCGGTTGTAAAATTCCTGTAAAATTTCCACCGAGCCCGACTGGGATTTCTACTGTGATTGCATCAACTCCCGTTTGTTCATAAGTAGGATCCATAATATCCTTCGTATTAAAAATATCCGTTGGATTCCATGCATATCCAACTCCAGATGAAATTTGTTGACGACCTAATATCATTCGAAAATTATTCATCTCCAATTGTAAATATGCATTATCAAGAAAAAGAGTATCAGACATTGTGTATGGATATTCAGTTATCGGACAATATTTTTCTGGAATAAAATTCATTAAATTCCAAGTCGTCTTTCCATTAAAATTCTTGTAAATAATATCTGCATCAACTTCGACTTTCTCTCCTGATATTCCCAACAAATCCAAACGAAATTTATTATATCCAAAATAAAAATCGTCTTTTCCAAACATCATATAATCACCTTCTGATTCAAAGTAACCGAACATATCAACTTGAGCAAAATTCTGTATAGAAAAAGTAAAAATTAAAAGACAGGTTATCAAAGATTTTTTTTGTATTAGTTTCATATATTCCTCAAAATATTTTTCATCTTTCCTCTAATTATTTTCAATAAGAATCTTTTATCATATTTAAGATTGCTGTATTCCTTTAAAATCTTAATTTAGTTTTGGCGGTTTATAATCCTTGTTAAGTTCAATCAAATATGTATATTTACTATTCCAACTTTTGTAAAACATTTTATGAATGATTTCTGCTACATATTTACTTTTGAAAATAATGCCCGAATTTCTACTCATGTGAAAATAACTTTTTCCCCAATTTGAAGTTCCAATCCAGCCATATTTTTTATCAACTACCAAATATTTACAATGTTCTACTCGGGAATATGGTATAAAACCGCCGCTCCATTCTGGAATTGTGCTTAAATGAATTTTTACATTTGGAATTACCGCTAAGCTTTTCAAATAGGGTAACTTTGATTTG